>ERZ808028.347-NODE-347-length-42088-cov-5.434362_pt1 | contig 42088 bp, 38 predicted proteins | sample MGYA00380184_ERZ808028 | MGnify/ENA primary metagenome ERZ808028 (study PRJEB31490, sample SAMN06133397) | mouse gut metagenome | isolation source: J8_1 | host: mice | place: China: Chengdu | collected 2015-05 ...
ACTTATCAGTTATAAGCCATTCATAATTACGCATAAAAATAAATTCATTACCTATTTTATTCGTATCAATCATATTTATCCAATATTTATCTGATATTTGCCAGGTAAATTTCAGAATAACTTCTTCACGATCTCTCATATTTTTTAAATCTGAAGATACCTTTGCAATTATTCTTCTTTGCCTTTCAAGATAATTCTTTTCCAATTCCGTTGCAGCGGTATTTGCACAAACTATCTTTATACGTTCTTCCTCTCTCTTTTTTTCCTTTTTTTCATTCTCTATTCTTTCCTTTTCCTTTGCTTCTTTTTCTTTTATCGCATTACAAATAGTTTTAAAAAAGTCATTGGCTTTAGTGCCTAATATGGTCTTCTGAACCATTATTTCAAAAAAGTATTTATTTATATTCCGATTCTTCCCATTCAAATTTTCAATATATTTTTTATAGTCTCCAGAAAATTCATCATCTCTATCTTGATATAAATCAGCAGCTATCAAAAAAGAGCAATAGCAACCTAATTCCTCTACTATTTTAGTAAATTCTTCAATATTTTCCTTTTCTATATTTGTCATATACACATAAAGCACTAAAGGATTAGATGGTTCTGCCATAAGCATAAGATCACTCAATTCATGAACTTTATCCTCTTTTAACTTCTTATCAGTTTTTTTATCATCTATAATATAAGATGCCACTGCACTGACAGCATCAAGTTCTTCAATAACTTTTGGCAAAAGACCTTTCTCATATAAATCAGCAAGAATAGAGCTTTGCTTTTCATATCCCCATATAGCAATATACCTATTACTCTTTTTTACCAAATTCTGAAGTTGTACAACTGACTCTCTGATGTATTCATTTACTTTATAGCGCTTATATCCATTTACTAATCTATTTCCGAATGCTGAAATCGCATTTTGCGCAAGATCAACAACATCTGTTTTCACCATTCCCTGAAATGAGCCTTTATACAAAACAGAATACCTGATCATAGAATCCATATTATATGTAACATTTGAAGAAACCGATGTATCCTCCATCCCACCCTCTGTCGCAGTTACTACTTCAAAAATCCCTTTAAATATATTAGTATATCCATTTAGAAATTCTTCATTTATCCATTCTTCAGCGAATTCTTCGTGTACTTCTTCAATAGTTTGATTTAATATCCCAAGCTTATCGCTCAATGCATAATAATACTCACATAATTCGACTATTATTTCATTTATTGCCGGGAAAAATTTTTCTGTTATATCTTCAACCTTTTCGATTTTTACCGCATCAGAAGCAAATAATTTAGTTATAATCTGTTGAATTTTTTGGGAAAATAAATCTCTAATCCTTGCCTCGGCCAATAAGTCAGATGAAATATTTATTTCTCGCGATCCAATGTAATATTTTTTTGCAACAACATCAATGCCCTTATTCTTTTTATATTTTACAATTTCCTTTAATAAAGGAATATTCTTGTCTGCTTCATTTCGTCCAGCTGCAGTTTTTTTCCTTTTTCTCTCTTCCCTGGCAAGCTTTTCTTGCTCCTTTTCATACTCCATTTTCTCCTGCTCGATTAATTTTGCTTGCTCTTCTTTTTGCTTCTGTTCATCTACAAAACCATTTACCAACTCCTCCAACGAAATAACGTTCTTATTTTGTTTTTCCATGTTTTAACTCCTTTTCATTGAATAATATGGCATTTCATATACCTATCAAGCCTAATTTTATTTTGTCATCTTCCGCTATATCAGCCCATAAAATCCTTTATACAAATTTTCCACTTCTTCCTCCATACCTTCAAAATAAATATCCAGCAAGGAATTAACAAATTCTTCCTTTACTTTTGCAACTATTCTTTCATTTTGTAATCTCCGCACATTCACTTGTTCTATTCTGTATATAGCTGAATATTTTATTTCGTCATTATTAGACCTATTGTAACACCTTTTTGCCCAAAAATAAACCTTATAGATATACTTTTAGGATAATTTATACTTTAAAATGAGTTAATTAAAATAGACTTTCCTCATAAACTGTACGTAGGAGGTCTGATACATGATGGACAACGATTCTTTACAGATGATTGGCAGACGTATCGCTGATATCAGGCGACAGCATAATATAACACAGGAAGCCTTGGCTGAAATGCTTGGTGTCAGCCCCAAGCACATCAGTCATACTGAATGTGGCACTTCCAGTTTGTCCCTGAAGCATCTAATCCAATTCTGCAAAATATTTGACTGCAGTTTTGACTATATAATAATGGGAAAAAGTACAGATGTGGCACTCTCCAAGCTGCCAGATAAAATCTGTCAAATTTTGTATTCTAAAAACGAAAAAGAAATTGACTGCTTAAATCGCTATTTACAGATCTATGTAGAATTATTGGAAACAAGGAAGTAATCATTCTTCATCCAAAATAAAGTACTTTATCTGTGTCTATTCATACCATTATTAAGTGCTTTATGGTCTCCTTATAAAATGATAAGTAAAAAACTTTTTATAAAATCCAGTTGCAAATCTGCATCATTTGACAGCAGATTTGCAACTATTTTTTCATGGCAACCGTACTGAATATTATATCTGCAACACTTTATATGCATTTTGCAACAGAAAAGCAGCAATCTCCTCTATTCTCCTCTATTCAAAGCTTGCTGTCCTCCTGTTATTTTAATATATCCTTTGCCCAGCACGGCATATATACATCCCTACCCAATAAACTCAAGAATACTTTGAAGTTCTCCCGGCAGTTCCCCGCATGCTTCCGGCAGCTTTGCCTCTTCCATGATAGCTTCCGGCTGTGCTGCAGTAACATTTACCGTCCCCATGCCTGCCAAAAGAGCCCCCACCAGTTTCATACCCTGATTCTGCATTTCCTCCCGAACTGTTTCCAATATCTGCCTGTGAAACTCCTGCCGGTCAGCGATCCTGATGTTTAAGCTGAAATACTCCTCAAGCACCCTTTTTGCATACGCGGTCAGCGATGCGGCATTCCCGGCTCCCTCCGCCAGCTTTTGGTACAGTTCCCTTTCTGACATATCCTCCATATTAAAACGCAGAAAGATGGATTTCCGTTTTTCCGCCACTATAACACCTTCTTTCCCATAAGCTGTCCTGCCAGAAACTCATATCCCTTTGCATTGGCGCACAGGTCACAATCATAAGCGGTATGGCTCCGGTACTTGCCGGCATAATCCCGGGCTATCAGAGCGCCTCCTCCCACGTAGATGATATTGATGTAATCCATACTGTATCCCCTCTCTGCAAGCTCCAATTCCAGAGAGCGCATCTTTTCCCGCAGCATGCCCCGGATCAATTCCATATAAGCACTAGGAAGGTTGCTGTCTTCTTTCAGCACGATCTTCATGATCTCATGCTCCGGGATATCTTTCCCCGTCTGCACTTTCATTTCCCGCTGAATCTCTTTTATCCATTTCACCATAGCCTTTTCTATCGTGATGGACCTGCTCTCCACCGGAAGTCCATTTTGCACATACACTACATCCGTAGTCTTGCTCCCGATATCGACGATCAGGTAGTCGCTTTTCATATTGCCAAGCCTTGACGCAATAGCCGAGTAGCACTGCGGGCAGACGATCACCCCTGCTATTGTGATGGAATAATCCTCGCCTTCATACGAGAATTCCAGACTATCTCGTTCGCTGTAATAATCGATCAGTTTCTGTTTATCCCTCCCATAGTTGGAAAACGGCAGCCCCACTGCAAGTATCACCTCCGCCTGACAGATCCCGATCTGCCTGAGTTCCATTGCCGCCGCTGCCATAGTCCTAATCCTCGCCTGATCATCCGAAACCTTATCCTCCGTGATCGCCGACCTTCCCTCGCCGACTTTATAATATTCCCCATTGTAAAACAGGGAATTTTCTTTCAAAGTCGGCTCCACGCATCCCTGCCTGTGTATACCGTTGTCAAATACAAAGTTTGCCGTCTTCCCCAGCTGATAGCCGTCATCAAAGCCGATGATATAACTTCCGTTGTTTAACTTAACCATTTTTTACCTCTCTTTCTTTTCTGCAGGCAAAAAAGGCATCCCTTCTGCCGGAATGCCCCTTCTTCTCTCATTAGTCTCTATATTCCATTATTTTTCCTGCCGTGCATCCCTGATGCCCAGCCTCCTCCTTCCGGACAGACCGGAGCTGTACGAAATGCTGCCGCTTTGCACAGGAAATTGTTGCTAAATGCCGGCTCCAACTATCCGCCATCAGGAAATGATGTGAGTGCCCACCTCATAGTCCATATACATATCGCCGTTCTCATCTTCTAAAAACCTGCCGGAAAGAATAATCTTCTCCTGTGTCCCACACAGCTCGGTGATACAGTTATAATCAGATGGATCAAACGTCAGATAACACGATATGGAGCCTGTCTCATCTTCCACGGTGATGCGGAGCGCTTTGTTTCTCCAGCCTCCGGATGGCTCCCGTTCCACAATTTCTGCCTCCGTCACTTTTCCAATGATCCTATAATCTCCGCATTTTTTAATCTCCGAAACAGGAACTATCCTCTCATATGGAAACATTATATCAGGATTGTCCGCTATGTCCTGCATTTTATCTTCCCCTGCACTCTCAAGCCAGTCGAACACGAGGAACAGACTATAAGTATCCATCATGCCATACGACATATCCAAAAATGCCTCCTCGCCGTTATAGCTCCCTTCAAAGAAATGATACCAACAGGCATTTCCGTCTCTTTCGCTGCACATCCTGCCATAAATCGGCTTACTCATAAAAGGTGTCTGAACCTTTACACTGCTTCCATGCTTAAATGGAAGGCTGTACCGAAACATAAGATTGGTAAGGGAATCCACGGTATCTTTTTCAATGCCATGTTCCTTTTCCCATTCATCATCGACGCCGATATCCCATATCCTGTATCTGCCACCCATATATGAAATCTGCAAATACATGATGACCTCACTTGGAGCGCTGTCAGATACTTTGATCATATCAACATAATATAACGCGGACTCCTTCACTCTATCATCTTCACATGCTTTCAGTATTTCCTCAAAAGAATCATAAATGCCGTCAAGGCCATGGCATTCCCGAAAAATGGCGTATCCATTCAATTTCGAGAGGCTGTCAAAAGAATATCTGGTAAGTGCATAGAGCATTCTTCCTGCTGGATGATATATTTCTTCCAATGCGGCTGACAGCATCTTTGCTGTTTCTTCTATCGCCGCCTTATCCTCTCCTGATGTCTGCGCCGCCAGTTGGTGAAGCATGGAAATTTTATCTTCTACAGGATAATAGCTCTTTGCGATGATCTGTCCCTGTTCCAGCGGCTCAAATGTCTTATGTGTCCTTAAATACTCCCTGATCTCTGCTGATTTCATCAAATCATATACGTTAAATCCTTCCATTGTTTTTCATCCTTTCTCGTACTCTGTTTTTATTATAGCAATCCGGAATGGCAGAATCTGTCACTCTGATCAAAAATACATTTTATCAGTCTGGCTCTTTTCCTTAAATTTGAGCATAAAAATACAGCTGCAGGCTCTCCCACAGCTGTGTACTGTCATCAATATCCCACTGTATCCGTTTTATCTGCATAAGCCCCCTATTCCTCAATCAGTTCATGTTCCGCCAGTTTCAGCCGCCCTCCCCTATAATCCACATGCCGTCCAACATACTCGTCGATAAAATACTGCAGATTGAGTATATCGCCGCCTGCTTTTGCAATTTTACTCATAATCTGTAGTATGTTCCAATATACTCCATCATCCCATGAATCGACCTTCCATAAGCCGAAGGGAACCGAATGGTCATAATCCGGACGCCCGTCTGTTCTTATCCAATCGGTCCGGATGCAATTGTCAGTGTAATCAAGTCCGCCTGTATCTTTCAGACGTTCATAAATCTCTTCAAAGCAGCCATGATCCGTATTAACGACACGAGGTTCGTCAAAATCCGGTCCCATCACAATATCGCCACAGGCAAACGGACTCTTTATACACAGGAACATCTCTTCAAACCTGTCGGTATCCCTTTCATCAAAGGATGGTTTATATTCGTAAGACTCACCAGATCGGATGTCACCTTCCTGCGTAAAATAGTATTTTGACAGTACCGTATCTGTGTCCTCCATATCATCAACTGCAGCCTTCTCCGCCAGTCCCTCCGTCCTCTTATCAAAAAGACGGCGCTTTTCAACTGAGAACACTTTATTGGCATGGCGGATTCCATAAGAAACGGCGTTTTTTGCTGACGAAAAATATTCTATATCATATTCCTCCCTGTCATCCGGATAAAATACATAAATACACTCCGAACCCTGATTTGTCATGAAACAGTCATAAGCTTTTTCTTCATATTCCATCCTTTGTCTGATCTCCGCATTCAGCTTTTCATCGTCAGATATTTCCAGAATCTCTTTGAACGATCCCATCCGGTCTTTTAACAGCTCACTATATGCCCAGCAAAAATGAGCCTGTTGGCGTAAAGTAAATTCTATTCTCTGTTTTTTGTAATAATCAGATACATAGTCTGACATTGGCAATTTAATCATAACGCTTCTTATCACTCTCCTTCCAACTGCTTTCGTATTTTATCCCATACTGTCTCTATTTCTTTGCTTTGAATATTTCTTTCTATCTTGCCAGTCTCTATATTCCCTCATTGTCCTTTGGTTCTAAATGATTCTTTCCCATCCAAATTTCACTGCCTGTTTATATCTTCAGACATCAAAATCACATAGAAATGTCCCGATTTTAGAACCAGAATAGAACCACAGACAAAGAAAAATGCCGGAAACCCGCATAAACACAGGCTTCCAGCATCCCAATCATCTACTCGAATTCTATTGTCCCAGGCGGCTTACTAGTCAAATCATATACTACCCGGTTAACTCCCTTCACCTCGTTAATGATCCGGTTCATCACTTTCTGCAGCACCTCAAACGGAATCTCCGCGCACTCCGCCGTCATAAAGTCACTGGTATTCACCGCCCTGAGCGCCACTGCGTAATCGTAAGTTCTGAAATCCCCCATAACACCCACGCTCCTCATATTGGTCAGCGCCGCAAAATACTGCCCCAGCCCTTTATCGCAGCCCGCTTTGGCGATTTCCTCCCGGTAGATAAAGTCTGCGTCCTGCACGATCCGCACCTTCTCCGCCGTCACCTCCCCGATGATCCGGATGCCCAGTCCCGGTCCCGGGAAAGGCTGCCTGTACACCAGATATTCCGGAATGCCCAACTCCAGCCCGGCACGCCGCACCTCGTCCTTAAACAGCAGCCGCAGCGGCTCAATGATCTCTTTAAAATCCACATAATCCGGCAGTCCGCCCACATTGTGATGTGATTTGATCACCGCCGACTTCCCAAGCCCGGACTCTATCACATCCGGATAGATCGTCCCCTGCACCAGAAAATCCACCGCGCCTATCTTCTTTGCCTCTTCCTCAAACACACGGATGAACTCTTCGCCGATGATCTTCCGCTTGCTCTCCGGCTCACTGACTCCCGCCAGCTTTTCATAAAACCTCTCCTGCGCATTGACGCGGATAAAATTCAGATCATAGGGTCCTTCCGGTCCGAATACCGCCTCGACCTCGTCCCCCTCGTTTTTCCGAAGCAGCCCATGATCCACAAAGACACAGGTGAGCTGTTTTCCCACCGCTTTCGAAAGCAGCACTGCCGCCACGGAACTGTCCACACCGCCGGAGAGTGCGCAGAGCACTTTGCCTTTCCCAACTTTCTCCCTGATCTGCAAAATGGAAGTCTCCACAAAAGAATCCATGCGCCACTCACCCCTGCAGCCGCAGACCTTCATCACAAAGTTTTCCAGCATTTTCATTCCTTCCGCCGTATGCACTACTTCCGGATGAAACTGCACCGCATAGAGCCCCCGCTCACAGTTTTCCATCGCCGCCACCGGACATACCGGCGTATGTGCCGTAACGGAAAATCCTTCCGGCGCCTTTGCAATATAATCGGTATGGCTCATCCAGCAGATCGTCTTCTCCGACACATTCTGAAACAGAACGGTCTTCGTATCCGTTGTCACTTCTGTTTTTCCATACTCGCTGACCGGCGCCGTAGCAACCTCTCCGCCCAGCATATGGGCGATCACCTGGGAGCCATAACAGATGCCCAAAACAGGAATACCCATCTCAAAAAATTCCGGCTCGCAGAGAGCGGAACCCTCCTCATATACGCTGTTCGGTCCTCCTGTCAGAATGATTCCCTTAGGGTTCAATTCCCTGATCTTATCAAGATTCATATTATATGGATGTACTTCACAATATACATTGCACTCCCTGACCCGTCTGGCGATCAACTGATTGTATTGACCGCCAAAGTCAAGAACAATGATCATCTCCTGCTGCATCTTCTGTCCTCCCTGTCTGTTTTCTCGCATTGTAAATTTCCTGTAACTTCCGGTCTCGCGGTATTCGCCAATATGCTCAAGCCGACCTTTAGTTGGCCGCAAACGCGGCACCTTACTCATTGCTCACGGAAATAAATATGCTATAAGTATAACCTGAATATCTATGTTTGTCTATTTACCTTTTCATTTTCTTTTACATGAATCCCTTCTTCTTTTTCGGAAAATCTGCGGCAATCTCCTGGCATTTAAAAACGCCGTCCGTCGACACCATACTTGATGTGGTATCCCTTTTATGCCTGTAAAAACAAGCTTTAGCAGCTCATAGATGTTCTGCTTTTTGAAATCGTCCTTTCAGCGCTTGGCTAATGTCAGGCAAACTTGGCATTTTTCTCGCGGAAATAAATTTCTCCGATCCGGGCACACTATCCTTATGAAAAACCTGGCCTCTCAAACAAAACAAAAAAATATACCGGCTTCCGGCCATCTCGCTCCGAAGGAATACCTCTCCCTGCTGACCTTCTATTTTTTCACCGCATCCCTCGGCGGCTTTCTGTGGGAAGTCCTGATCTTCTTTATCAAAGAAGGCCGCTTCCGGAACCGCGGCTTTTTCTATGGTCCCTGGCTTCCCGTCTACGGCACCGGGGCTGTTTTAATGTATCTTTTGCTTTCCAAACTGAAACGACATCCGGCAAAAGTATTTTTATATTCCCTTCTGATCGGAACTTCGCTGGAATTAGTGATCGGCTGGATACTCGACTATTTCTGGGAACTGCGCTACTGGGATTACAGCGGTTATCTTTTCAATTATCACGGCTACATCTGCCTGATGTCCGCCCTGAGTTTCGGCGCAGCCGGCGTTCTCTGGATCTGTCTACTGTCCGTGCTCCTCAAAAAGCTCTGGTTCCGTCTTCCGGGAAAAGCCAGATGCGCGATCAATTTCATACTGCTTCTTCTGTTTATCTTGGACTGTGCCGCTGCGCTGATCTTCCCGAATACCGGCCGCGGTATTACATTTCCCCGGTAAAATTTTACCAATATGGATATGAATACCTTTGCACAAAATACAAAATTACCCGTGGCTCGCGAATCAAAAAGAGAGGCAGCACATGCCGCCTCTCAAAATTCTTGCCTTCCCTCTTCTATTTTCCTTCCTCTTTTGCCTTCTGATATTCCACCGTCCAGTCAAGGCTTCTGAATTCTTCCGCCCGCTCGTCGGTCTTAATAAACTCTACCAGTTTATCCATCATATCCGTAGGCCACACGTCAATATCCACCTCGGCGGTCGTATAAACGCCCTTTTTGATCATATCAAATCCAAACAGATCCTTCACATGCGACTTCTTTGCCGCCTCGATCACATCCTTCACCAGATAGCTTGGAATAAAGATCACTCCGCCGCCATAGCCAAACACCACATCTCCGGGAAGGCACACGGCGCAACCGATCTTCACCGGCGTGTTGAATCCGTTCATCACAAAATTCTTGATGGGCGTAGGGTCAACTCCCCTGTAATAAATCTGCAGGCCGTCGATCCCCTCTATCTGCTCCAGATCCCGGATACCGCCCCAGACTACCGCGCCGCCTGTCTTTGTCCTGTTCCGGATCGCCGTGGAAAGATTCCCTCCCACAAAGGTTCCCTCATAAATTTTATCATACATATCGGCAACCACAACGTCGCCCTCCGTCAGGGAATCGATGACCCACTGATTGCAGGTACCCTTTCTGCCTTCCTCTGCGCCGATCGCTTTTACCGTCTCTTCCAGATCCGGCCTTGCCGGCAGAAAGGAAGCTGTCACCGCACGCCCCACCAGTTTTCTGTCATCGTGAAGCCGATACAGTTTTTCCTCAAACTGGTTCAGATAGCCGGCGTTATACAGCGGCGCCCAGATCTCCTCCAGCGTCAGTTTCCGCAGCTCGTCCAGATCCTCATCGGAGACTTTCGGCCTTCCGTCCGGAAGCCTTTCCCCCTCCCATCTCGAGGTGAGCTGAATAATATCTTCTTTTACATTAAAATGCATGATCTGTCCCTTTCCTTTGTCCTGTTATCCATTTAACTCCAGCAGCGGTCATGGGAATAATCCTGATCCCATTCCGATGTGGGAAGCCACATCCCCGGATAATCCGGATGCAGATGTTCCTTCAACACTTCCTCGTCCAGTTCTTCAATACCCAGTCCCGGCAGATCCGGCACTGTGATAAATCCATGATCCACGATAGGCGCTTTTACGCCTTTTTTTACCATTTTGTCCCACCAGGGAATATCCACGGAATGGAACTCCTGTGCGAGGAAATTCTCCGTTGCCGTCGCCACATGCGCAGCCGCCATCGCAGAGATTGGCGTCTCCGCCATATGTATCGCCATCGCAACGCCGTAATCCTGCGCCATATCGCCGACTTTCTTCAGCTCCAGCACACCGCCCACGGTCAGGATATCCGGATGGATCACGGAAACACCGCCGGCTTCCAGAAGCGGCCTGAAATTCTCTTTCAGGTAAATATCCTCCCCTGTACAGATCGGGATCGCCGTGGATCTTGACAGTCTCGCATACTGGTTTGTAAGCTGCCAGGGAATCATATCCTCCATCCATGCAATATTGTATTTTTCGATCCGTCTGGCCAGTTTGATACAGGACTCCACGCCGATATGTCCGAAATGGTCTATTGCCAGAGGCACTTCGTAGCCGATCACTTCCCTGACATCCTTCACATACTGTTCCAGAATATCATAGCCGTGCTCCGTCACCTGTACGCCGGTAAAAGGATGCGGAATATTCTGGTTATCGTACCAGCGGTTTCTCTGCATGCGCTCTTCTTCCGTCAGGTTTCTCGGAATTGCATTATAGTTCTCGGAGGACTCCTTCAGCTCCTGCACAAATCCCAGCGGCGCATTCAATGCCCCCGGTTCGTCATACAGAAGATCGATCCCCAGATCCATTTTCAGGAATGTAAAGCCTTTATCCATCCTAATTTTCAGGGCAGCTCCCATTTCCTTACCGGTATGCTTTCCTTCCACATCCGTATCCGCATAGACCCTCACTTTGTCGCGGAATTTTCCGCCTAACATCTGATAAACCGGAACGCCGTAAGCCTTACCTGCCAGATCCCAGAGCGCCATCTCCACAGCGCAGACACCGCCGCCCTGTCTCGCATGGCCGCCGAACTGCTTGATCCTCCTGAACAGCTTATCAATATTGCAGGGATTCTCGCCCAGTATCCTGCTCTTTAACGCAAGCGCAAAATTTCTGGAACCACCATCACGTACCTCCCCGTATCCGACAAGCCCCTGGTTCGTGTCGATCCTGAGGATCGTGCAGTGCATCGGCGCACCTACGATGTCAACCACTCTCATATCTGTGATCTTCAGCTCAGAAGGCCTGGAGCAGGTATTCACATTGTCCAAAACTCTCTCAAATGTTTCTGCCATTTTCTGGTTCTCCTTGTCTTTTTTATCTTTTATTTCCACCGGCATCTGGCCGATATATTATACTATATGATTTTTATATTTTTTATCCCAAATAGCACAGCAAGGGCGGGATTTCTCACAAGCCCTTCCTCTCAGCTCTTCACTGCGGACTGCCTCCTCTTACTTCACGCTGCCGTCCGCCTTACCTGAAACAAGCAGGCTCTGCGCTATAATATAGATGACAGTTACCGGCAGCGATGCCACCACGCATCCCGCCATGATCCTTCCCCAGTCCACGATATCGCCGTATTTCCAGCTCGATATCGCCACGGTCGCTGTCATCTCCTTCATACTTGTCGTCATGATCATCGCGTACAGATATTCGTTCCATGACATTGTAAACGCAAATGTAGCCGTCACCGCAATACCCGGCAGCGCGATCGGCACAATGATATGCCGAAGGCTCTGGAGCCTTGTACAACCGTCTATCAGCGCCGCTTCCTCAAGGGCATAGGGGATGGAACTAAAATAGCTTCTCAGCATATAGCAGCAGTAGGGTACCACAAACGTCGGATAGATCACAAGCATGGCCCATCTCGTTCCTCCCAGTCCCAGTTTGCTCACAAAAATATACATTGGAATAAACAGCACCGCTGTCGGCAGGAGGTAGGAGATGATAACCGAACTGCTGAAAAATTTCCTGCCCGGATATCGCAGTCTTGTCATTGCGTAAGATGCAAAGACGCTGACCGTAAGCCCAAATACTGTCGTGATCGCCGCGATCATCAGGCTGTTCCCGAGATTGACCAAAAATTTTGCGTTGACTATCAAGTCCACATAATGATCTATCGTAAACGCGACATCAAACAGGGCGGGTCTCGGCACATACATCTCCTTATCGACCGTGAAAGAAGATTTTACCATCCAGTACAGCGGAAAGATCGTCCAGAGCAGTGAAATGATCAGGAGGACGTATGTTGTTGTCATCTTTATCACTTTTGACTTTTTTCTTGAATGCATATTTCCTCCCCCCTACTGTTCTTTCTTATTAAAATGTGAGAATATCAGCATCATAACGATCAGGATCGGGATCACCGATGTCGCCACTGACAACGCCTGCCCCAGTGAATTTTGTATAAACGCCTTATCATAGGTGTAAGTCGCTATCACACTGGATGCATAGAGCGGACCGCCTCCTGTCACAAGCCATACATTCTCAAAATCGTTAAAGGTCCAGATCGTTGACAACAGCGTTGTCACCTTCAGCACCGGTGAAATGGAGGGCAGTGTGATATACCAGAACTGCTTGAAAATCCCTGCGCCATCCACCGTAGCCGCTTCATACACCTGTTTATCCAGAGTCTGCAATACGCCCAGAATACTGAACATAAAGAACGGCACTCCGCGCCAGATATTGACAAGCATCGCCGAATACAGCACGATCTTCGGATTGGACAGCCAGGCTACCGGCATATCCGCAAGCCCTGAACTGAGCAGCAGGCTGTTGATGATCCCGTATGTACTGTCATACATCCATCTCCATGTCATCGCCACTACCATCCCCGGCAGAGCCCAGGGAATCAGCAGCGCCGTTCTGAAAAATCCTTTTCCCTTAAAATCCTGATTCAGGAGAACCGCCCACAACAACCCCAGCAGCAGTTTTGCAAGGATGCACCCCCCCGTATAGACTGCCGTATTTCTCAAAGACTTCCAGTAAACCTTATCCTGAAACAGGTTGATATAGTTTTTTAACCCGATAAAATTCGGATCCGAGCCCACCACCTTGTCCGTAAAGCTCCAGTAGATCGCCCGGACAAGCGGAATGCCCATGATAACAAAAATAACAAGTACAATGGGAATCATTAAAATAAGCCCGAGCCGTCTATCTTTTACAGTCTGTGATTCCGTTTTTTTCATTTTTAAGTCTGCCATAGGAATCTCCTTCTCATAACATGAGGCAGCCTCCGGGCCGCCTCACGTTTCAATCTGTTTATTACTCGGCCTCATACACTTCTTTAAAAGATTTCTCCAGAATTTCTGCTGCCTCTTCCGGTGTTGCACCATTGATCAGCATTTCCTGTACAGCCTTTACACAGAGCTGGCTGCTGAAGCAGGTCATCGCTTTCTCATCGGAGGGTGCCGGATAGTAGGTCTTCACACTTTGCTTGGAGGATTCCATCCAGGGCTTATTCATCTCATCCTGCCAGAACTCGCTCTCATCCATCCCGTTGATCACGGGCTGCCACATGGAACCCATAACTTCGATCATCGCTTCATAATTATCCATGTCATTGTAGTAGAAACGGATAAAATCTTTTGCTTCCGCCACATTCTTGCCGGATGCGATCACACCGAATACGTTGCTGCCGCCCAGTGTATAGCTTCCCTTCGGGCCTGCCGGATAAGCGATAACCTGTGTCTTTGCCAGAAGATCGGGATCATCATTCTTCATGGATGCGATGATGGAACCCGCGTTACAGATCACACCTGCCGTTCCTGCGAGATACGCCTGATTGTTCCACATATCGTCACCTGTCACAGCGTCGGGAGAGATCAGCCCTTCGTCGTACAGGGACTTGATAAATGTCAGCGCCTCAACTGTTTCCGGAGAATTTACTACTACATTACCGTTCTCGTCCACTGTCTGGCCGCCCCAGTCAAGGATGATCGTACGGCAGAAACCTTCCGCGTCACCGCCGCCGGATGCACCCATCGCGAATCCAAGTGCATAGAACCCGTTTGCGGGATCATTGACGATCTTTGCCTGTTCTTTCAGTTCTTCCCATGTCTCGGGCATTTCAAGTCCTTTTTCCTCCCATTTGTCAACCCTGATATACATACCGGGAGCCGTAAACGCCTGCGGTACCATATACTGCGTATCACCGAGCAGACCTACCTTCAATGCAGCATCGGTAAAATCATATTCGGACATGATATCATCCACATTTTCCAGCTGATTCAGGGAAGCGAACTGTCCAACCAGCGTATCATCACCGACGATCAGATCCGGTGCGTTTCCTGCTTCGATCGCTGCCATTAATTTCTGCTTCATATCTGCGGAAGGTACATTGACATAATCTACCTCAACGCCCTGTTCCTCTGCAAATCTATCTACGACAGCTTTCATCATGCTGCCGTATTCATCCACATATTCTGCCTTATCCCAGAATACAAGTTTCTTTGCGCTGCTGCTCTCAGCGCCGGAAGCCTCCGCCTCCGCAGGCGCTTCTTCTGCCGGCGTCCCGCTTTCTGCAGGCGCCGCTTCCTGTGTTCCCGTATCAGATGACCCGCATCCTGCCAGGCATGCCATAACCATGCTTGCTGCCAATATAACAGATAATAATTTCCTTTTCATGTTTTTTCCTCCAAATGATTTTTTAGTGCAACTGTCGTTTCCCCAACCGTCAATTCAAGAGGCACTATCTGTGATTCAAATTCCGATGTCGGATTATAAATTACCTTCAACAGTTTTTTAAATGCCAGCTCCGCGATCATATCCGCTTTGGAGACTACCCTCGTCTGATTTTCTACTTCCGAGCCTTTCTTGTTATAGTACTCGATGTTTACATAAGAAATATCTTCCGGTATGGACAGCCCCAGCGTCTGTGCTGCCAGCTGGAACTGCTGACGTATCGCCGTGGAAATGATATACGCCGTCGGATGATCCCCCCGTTTTAAATATTCTATCCAGATCTCATAAATTTTTTGATCAGTCGCCTCTGTCGGAACTTCAATATATGTGATATTGCTTTCGTCTACTGCATATTTTTCACAGATTTCTCTCACACCTCTTTTTCTTGTCTGTTCTACGACACTGCTGTCATTTTGCCTGAATATCCCGATTTTCCTGTGTCCCAGCTGAAAGAGATGTTCCATCGTATCTTTCATCGCCTTTTTGTGGTCGGATGCCACATAGCGATAATCCTCATAATCCTCTATCTTCCCGCAGCAGACATAAGGTATTCCCGCTTCCTCAAACTCTTTGAAAAACAAGTCATCCGCTGACAGGTCAAAGACGATATAGCCGTCTACGATAGACGCCGCCATTCCTTTCAGGAAATTCATTTCATTGATGTTGCCGGGCTCCTTTCTGGAGTAGATCAGCATATTATATTTCATTTTCCCTGATATTCTGTCCATTGCAGAGAATATCGTCGGATAATAAAATGAATCAAATACACGCGTCAGGCTTCCCGGAATGATCAGGCAAATAGTTTTGCTTTTTTCCTTATTTGGCAAACGTCTTGCACTCAAATTTGGTGTATACCCCAGTTCTTTGATCGTGCTCTCGATCGCCGCTTTTGTCTCCGCCGACATTTTCTCGAATTTCCCGTTAAGATAATTGGAAACCGTTGATTTTGAAACACCGGCATGTTTTGCCACATCAGATATTGTTATGCTCATTTCTTTTCCCCCATATACTGTGGTGTGATTTTTTACTTCACACTCTATTTTGAATGTTGGTAAACATCTGTAAACCGTTCTAGTAAACCGATTTACTAATAAGGGAAAAAATAAAATCAACTTAATTATTGATTTTACAATTATCCGATGAAATTATTAGTAAACCGGTTTACTTATAGAGTAACTAAAATACTCGTATTGTTACTATAGTAAACTTTGACAACAAAGTCAATACCTTTTTTAAAGTTGCAAGTATCTTTGTCACTTTTTAATATAATCGCCCTTCTATTTTTGTGCATTTCGTATATCACGGCAAAGAAAAACCACCGAAAAGCACCCGCTTCCCGGTAGTTTTCACCTTCTTTCCATTTTACAAAACAGCGGACAGTACGCTCCGATTTGTTTACATCGAGGACTGACCGCACCTGCTTTGCCAAAGCCGGATTGATCGCCGCCAGCCTGTCAGTGACATCCTTATGTACCGTACTCTTGCTGATTCCGAACTCTTTGGCAGTCTGTCTCACCGTTGCATTATTCTCCACAATATAGCCTGCCACAGCAATGACACGCTCATGAAGCAAATCACCGGACTTGCCGTAAATTTCCGGCTTACCGCAAGTCTTTGATTTGTTTTTCGTCATATAAAAAATCCCCCCGCCATGCTTTGTTACATCTTATGCCCGGCGAAAGGGATTTATTACACCAGCCCCTGTCCTTTATTCATTTCTATGCCAATAATAATAACTCTCCGCATCCCTGTTGTAGAGATGCAGCGTCTGCCCGTCATCCTGCAGGCTATACTCATACCGCAGGTTTCCGCCTGCCACCAGGATCAATACTTCCAATATCCCGTCCTCTTTCTCCGCCGCGCAGAAAGTGCCGTTGCTGTCCTCTGCTGTCAGGATCAGGAATTCATTCTCTTTCGTAAATTCATATCGGTTTCCGCCATCATCTTCCCAGACGCCGAGAAGCCCCGTCACTTTCTCATCATCTATATCCAGAATTTTCAGATCTGCAGGAGTCAGCAGCTTCTTTCCGGCAATTCCTTCCTCTCCTTCCATTGCTTCCAGATATATTCCGTAACCTGTTTCATCCGTAGTGATCCTGTAGGTTTCTTCTCTCTCTTTTGCCGTGATCCGGACCAGTATATTGTTTTCCTCATCAAAACCGCAGGTATACTGAAAATGCTCTGTCTCCCTCTCCAGCCTGTGCTCTCCGCTGCCATCTGCAGAAAACAGATAGCCCTCTTCTTCGCCCTCCACATTCCATTCTTTGGAGATTGCCATGGCAACGGCCTCGCTGTAATCGATCGTCATATTTTCCAGCACACTCTCCGCGTTATCCGCCTGCGCCTCTTCCTTTGCCGCACTATTGTCACCTATTTCCGCGCCTTCCGCCGCCTCATACTCAGCCGCCCCATTCCCGCAAGCCGTAAGCAGAAATGCCATGCCGAGCACAACTGCCATTATCATTCTTTTTTTCATAATGATCCTCCATTGGTACAACACCCATTTCTATATTGTATCGGCTCCGGCACTTTTAATCAACATTTTTTTCTTCCTGATTTTTCCAACTCGTTACAGTTCAGCTTTCAATGTCATTTAGTTAACACCTCAGTCAACTGGCAAGAACATAAAATACTTAAGGAGCCCTTTGAAAAACGCCGGCACTTAGGCGCTGTATTTTAGCGCCTTATGTGTCCGCTGCGTTCTTTCACAGGCTCTTGAAAAACAGAGCCGGCGCGAGCGTGGCGACGTAGTATTTTATGTTCTTGCCAGCGTTCGGCACCATTAACTGACATGACATTGCTTCGGCTTTCCAAATTATTACTTCCTCTGCACAACGCGCCTCCGCACCATAAAAAATGCAGGACTGCCAAAAGCAGCCCCGCAATTTTTACACTTTTATTCGATTTAGTATACTTCTTTCCACTCTTCGATGTTGGAAGGATCGAATTTGAAAGGAGCGCCAAGGATGATCTCTGTGCCGCCGTCGCCAGCTTCCACGATCTCATAGTCGCCCATGTCACCAGCTGTGAACTTGTCGCCAACTGCGCCTGTGATCTCACCGCTTACCAGAGCTGCGGATGTGTATGCGCCAAGACGTCCAAGGTCGATAGGATTCCACAGGAACATGTAAGGGCAGGAATGAGCATCGTCATCACCGATGTACTCAGCCATCTCGGAAGGAAGGCCAAGGCCTGTCAGCTTCACGGAAGATCCCTGATCCTGTAATACCTTAGCTGCTGCTGCGATACCAACTGTCGTAGGTGCGCAGATCACTTTCAGGTCAGGATAGTTCTGTAAAAGAGCCTGTGTCTGGTCTGTGGATTTCTGAGGCTCGTCATCGCCGTAAGCAACTTCTACCAGCTCAAGGTTAGCGTATTTGCTGTCTGCTGCCTGGATCTCTTTCATGGACTCGATCCATGCGTTCTGGTTTGCAGCCTGAGATGTTGCGGAAAGGATAGCCCACTGGCCTTCGCCGCCGGTGATATCGTAAACCGCATCCATCAGGCACTGGCCGATCTCTGTAACACCCGCCTGGTTAACGTGTGTCAGACGGCTTGCTACGTTTACGGTAGAGTCAACGGAACAAACCTTGATGCCTGCTGCCGCTGCTTCTTCCAGAGCTGCCTGCAGAGCGTTCTCGTCGTTTGCCGCTACACAGATGCTGTCAACGCCCTGAGAGATCAGAGACTGGATAACTGTGATCTGTGCGTCTGCTGTTGCAGATTCCGGATGCTGGATGATAGCTGTTCCGCCAAGATCCTTTACAGCTTCCTCAAAACCGGTTGCCTGTCTTTCATTGAACGGGTTACCTGCGGATTTGGATACAAATGCGTATGTACCGCCGCCTGCTGCTCCTTCTTCTGCCGGAGCTGCTTCCTCTGCAGGTGCTTCAGCTTCTTCTGCCGGAGCTTCTTCCTCTGCAGGTGCTGCTTCTTCTGTTGCTGCTGCCGGAGCTTCCTCAGCCGCGCTGCCACAGCCAGCCAGAAGTGTTGCTGCCATTGCTACACTGAGAATGGCACTTAATACTTTTTTCTTCATTTTTTAGGTCCTCCCTTAAAAAATTTGTTAATAGTTTCTATATCAACCTTAAATCGATGCTCGATTTAAGATAGATACCATGTTAGATTACATTCAGGCTCTGGAAGCCTTTTTCTTTTTGTCCGAGATGCTCTGCGAAATATTCGGCAGAAGTACTGCGCAGATCAGCAGAGCGCCCAGAATGATCAGGATAACCTGAGGATTCATATTGATCTGTCCAAGTCCTACACGCAGGCAGGTAATCGTGAATGCGGAAATAATGCCGCCGATCAGTTTTCCTTTGCCGCCGGCTGTGGAGATGCCGCCGAATACCGCCATAGCGATGGCATCCATCTCAAAGCCCTTGCCCGTTGTCGTGTTGGCGCCGTATGTCGCACTTGTCAAAAACAGTGCCGATACACCGGCGAGAAGCCCCAGAACCGTGTAGGAGATAAACAGCATCTGGTTCACTTTGACCCCGGAATAAAACGCTGTTCTGGAGTTGGAACCGATGGCGTAAAGGTTGCGCCCGAATACCCTTTTCTCGGCGATCACCGTAAAGATGACCGCACAGATGATCACGATAAAGAACATATACGGAACCGGTCCTACTTTTCCTGCGATCGCACGGAAACCGTCAGCGTTCGTCAGGGAAACGGAACCGCCGTCCCCGAGCGCGATCTCCGCGATACCGCGGAACACGATCTGCGTTCCCAACGTGATGATCATGGTCGGCAGCTCTCTGAAGCGTGTCGCCAAAAACCCATTTATCATACCACAAACCGTTCCGGTAAGCAAGCCTATGAGTAAAACTCCAATAAATGGCACGCCCGCGTTGCTGGAGAGGCACGCCACCGTCGCCGCCAGGCAGACCGTGGAGCCAACGGAAATATCGATCTCTCCCATCAGCAGAATGTATGCCATCGGAAACAGTAAAAAGATTTCCGTCAGATATTTCGGCATTTCACGAAGTACATTCGTCAGATTGTAAACCGGAGAAATGCATTTGCATAAAATATTGATTGCGATAAACAGAACGAGTAACATGCCTTCCCAACTAAGCAGCACCTTTTTTAACGACTTATCGGGAGTTGCGGATATTGTTCTTCCTGATTTTCCTGCCATAACTTTCCCCCTCCTTACATCTCTCTGTTCTCAAGGTTTGCCTTATCCATCATGCGCTGCGTCAGTACATTCAGTACGATAACCGCCACGATGATAACGCCCTTGATCGTATTCTGTGCGATTGCGTTAATGCCAACAAGCGGAAGTGCCTTGGAGATGACCGACAGCACCAGCGCGCCGAGCAGTGCGCCAAGTACGCTGCCGCGTCCGCCGTTCATGCTCACGCCGCCGATCACACAGGCTGCGATAACGTCCATCTCCTTGGATGTCTGCATGTTGGGCTGTGCGGAAGCATATACGGAAGTTGCCAGAGCGCCGCAAAGGCCTGCAAGCGTGCCCATGATCGTATAGACGGATGTCTTGATCATTGCCACATTGATACCGGAGATCTCCGCCGCTTCCGCGTTGGAACCCACCGCGTAAATGCTGCGCCCGAACTTCGTCCATTTCAGCACGATGAAGAAAATAATATAACAGATGATCGTCACGGTGATCGTATTATTGATCAGCCCGAAACTTAAGGAATTGCTCAGTGTGAAATCCTTAAAACTGCCCAGCGCATCCGCGCCCGCCCACTGGTCCTGCGCTACCAGATAGGCAAATCCTCTGTAGATATACATAAAACCCATGGTCGCGATGATCGGCATCACCTTGCCGTAGGCGATGATCACGCCGATCAGCAGCCCGCACACAGCCCCCATCGCCGTAGCGATCAAAAAGCCCAGAAATGTGCTTTCGATCTTGTCGTATTTATACATCATACCGATGGTCATTCCCGCAAACGCCAGCGTGGAAGTGATGGAGATATCAATGCCTCCGATCAGCAGCACGCACAGCATGCCCAGCGCCATGATCATAATGACCGCATTGTTCTTTAAAATTTCCAATATATTCTGTGCCGACATAAAGTTAGGGCTCTTGATGGTTACCGCGACACACAAAAGGATCAGTACGATGACCAGGCTGGCTTCACGGGAGCCTGTGATTTTTTTCAGTAACGATTTCTTTTCCATTATTTCGCAGCCTCCTCTTTCTTTTTCTTATTGCTCTTCTCCATGGCGAATTCCAGAATAGTCTCCTGCGTTGCTTCCTCTCGGTTTAATTCCCCGGTCACACGCCCGTTGCACATCACATAGATCCTGTCGGACATACCCAGTATCTCGGGCATCTCGGAGGAGATCATGATGATCGCAAAACCTTTCTGCGCCAGTTCGCCCATGATCGCATAGATCTCAGCCTTCGCGCCAACATCCACACCCTTGGTAGGCTCGTCCATGATGATCACTTTCATGTTGTCCTGCGCCAGTGCCTTTGCCACCACAACCTTCTGCTGGTTGCCGCCAGATAAAGAACTTGCCGGATCAAAGATCGTCACCGCCTTGGTGTCCACATCCTCCAGGAACTTCTTGGAAAGTTCCCGCTCTTTCTTATCATCTGTAAAACCTTTGTTGGAAAGCTCCTTTACAATAGGAAGGGTAACGTTTCTGCCCAGCCCCCAGCTTAAGATAAGCCCCGTTTTCTGTCTGTCCTCCGGCAGAAGGACGATCCCGTTTTTCATGGCATCCGTCGGATTCTTGATCGTAACTTCTTTGCCTTCCAAATAGACCTTGCCTTCATTCTGGTGGGTGATGCCGCATACGCTCTCCACCACTTCCGTACGTCCCGCGCCTACCAGGCCGGTCAATCCGATGATCTCACCTGCGCGCACATGAAGGTTGACATTCTTGTAATAGCCCGTGCGGGAGAAATTCTCGATCCGGAGCATCTCCGCCCCGGGTTTTACCTCCGGCTTCGGGAACAGGTCATTGATCTCACGGCCTACCATTGCCTTGATCAGATCCGCGTTCGTGATACCGTTTACATCGTAGGTGCCTATGTACTGGGAATCCCGAAATACGGTAACCCTGCTGGCAAGACGGTACATATCCTCAAATCTGTGGGAAATGAAGATGATGGAAACACCGCTCTCTTTCAGTTTATCTACGATCTTATATAATTTCTGGGATTCATTTGCCGTCAGCGCCGCCGTGGGCTCATCCAGGATGATGATCTTTGCGTGGGTGGAAATCGCTTTCGCGATCTCGACCATCTGCTGCTGCGCTACGGAAAGGGCTCCCATCTCTGCGGTCGCCTTAAAATCCGCATCCAGTTCATCCAGATATCCCTGCGCCTCTTCATTCATCTGTTTCCACTGGATGATTCCCCTCTTCTTGATCTCATGGTTCATGAAAATATTTTCTGTCACCGTGAGATCCGGATAGGAAGTCGGATGCTGGTACACTGCCGCGATACCCGCCTGCTGCGCGTCCCTCGGTCCCTTGAAATCCACTTTTTTACCGAATAAATACATTTCGCCTTCTTCTGCCTTATGTACACCGGTGATCACTTTGATAAAAGTAGACTTGCCCGCGCCGTTTTCCCCCATCAGCGCATGGACTTCACCCGGCTTCAGCTGAAACTGCACGTTATTCAGTGCTTTTACACCGGGGAAAATCTTCGTAATGCCCTTTAATTCAAGTACATACTCTGACAACTTTTTCTCCTCCTGATTTTAGTTCCATGTCTGTTTTTAGTTTCCTACTGCTTTATGGTATTAAGTATAGCACCCGAAAATTTCAGACGCTATCGTACTTTTTTTTGATTTTGGGTAAAATTATTTTCTTTTTCCCGCCTCCGTGTTACAATAAATCCAAATACGGAGGTAATTATGAAGCTGCTGATCGTGGATGATGAAAAACTGACAAGGGACGGCCTGATGAACAATATCGACTGGAAATCCCTGGGGATCGATGCTATTGCGCAGGCCGACGACGGCCTGCACGGCTATGAAACTGCGCTGGTTTTCCAGCCCGACATCATTTTGAGCGATGTCCGCATGCCCCGCATGAGCGGCATCGAAATGGCGGAGAAACTGCAGCTTGTCAATCCTTCCCTCTCCATTATATTCATGAGCGGCTATTCCGACAAAGAATATTTAAAAGCGGCGATCAAGCTGAAAGCGGTAAGCTATGTGGAAAAACCCATCGATCTGGAAGAACTCTCCGAGACGGTCTTAGAGGCAAAAGCCTCCGTGGAGGCCGTCAGAAAGGCTGCTTCCTCCAAGGCGCTTTCCCTTGCGCGCTCCCGGGCTGCCCTCGCTTCCATGCTTGCCTATGCCCCGAAAGGCGGGGACGCTTCCGCCCTGTTTTCCGAGGAGCCGGAGTTCGATTTTCCGAAAGATGACACCACCTCCTTTTTCACCGTCCTGATACAGTTTCATCATAACACCTACAGTCAGGATGCGCTGATGGCTGTTATGGAACCGGCGGTTGCCCAGGTGTTTGAAAACCTTTGTTTAAAGGAGATCCACTCTACCAGACAGGGACTTCTGTACTTCTATCATGTCTGGGGGTTTACCGACTATACCGCCAACCAGAAAAATACAATGGGAAAGATGCTGGCGCACGCCTTATCTTCGCTTTCCCTGCGTTTTCATATTGTTTTCGGAAAAAATGTGAAGGGATGCCTCCATATCCATGATTCCTATAACTCTGCCGTTATCGAGCTGCAGAACTCGTTCTTTCATCCGGATAATACCTACCGGATCTACGAGCACCGGGATACATACGATACCTTTTTTGACGTGGGCTCCCTCCAGGCGGACAGCCGCCTCTCCGAAGCGCTTCTCCGCAAAGATAAAAAGCAGACGGAAAACCTTTTGGAAGAACTGTTTCAGACGATGATGCCCCCCCACAATGTCCTGCCCAATCAGGTAAAAGATCTGTACTATAAACTGTTCACCACGATAAGGGACACTTACGGCATACTGAATCTCCAGAATTCTGCCGACAAGGACCCGGGAGAAAGCCTCTGGGGCTACATCTCCGGATGCGAATCCATCTATGAACTGCAGGATCTGTTAAAGCAGCAGTCCGAAGATTTCTTTTCCCGGATCCAGAACCGGAGCGAGAACTATTCCACGGTCTATCTGATCAAGGAGTTTATAGCAAACCACTACCAAAACGAAACGCTGTCCATCAAAGATATCAGCGAGCACGTTTTTCTCTCGTCCTCCTATATCTGTACGCTCTTTAAAAGTGAAACCGGGCAAACGTTAAATCAGTATCTGACGGATTTCAGGATCGACAAGGCTAAAAACCTGTTGACCGATCCCAGATACAAGATCACGGATATCTCCGCCCGGGTGGGATACAGCGACGGCAATTATTTCGGGAAAACTTTCAAAAAACTGGTGGGAATGTCCCCTTCGGAATACCGGGAACAGGAATTGAACCATTCATAACGGAGCCTTGCCATGAAGAAAAACAAACATTCGCTTATCCACTATTTTCTGCATGATATGAAATTTAAAAACAAGTTCATGATCATTCATCTGATCCTTGTGCTTGTCCCCACACTGGTGGTGTTTCTCTTCCTGTACAGGCGGCTCTCCCATATCATCACGGACAATACGATAGAATCCGAGCAGGCTCTGGTGGGCCAGACAGCGGATACGCTGGAGGCCACGGTCAGACAGCTCCGCCTTTCCATGAACAGCATTATTTCAAACCCTTTTCTTTCCGAGGCGACTTACACGCCGGATGTCTACGGGTATCTCTCCGAAAAACAGGGCAGCCCGCAGGCTCTGGAATTTTTCAGCACCATCAATTCCCTGATCGACCATGAGTTTATTACAGCGATAAAAATATATATTCCATCGGATCAGGAGATCCAATTTAGTTCCCCCTCCTTCGCCGGTGTTATCTCTTCTGAAAGCGATATCTCCGGAAGTTACTGGCACGGCATTTTTGCCGGACAGCCGGATACCGTCTCGCTGCTTTGCCCGTCCTTCTACCTGACCCCGGGGGAGATCGACAGCCTCGGCTCCCTTGCCTTTATCCAGAAATTTACGAACCTTGCAAATCCGGATGGAAAATGCAGCTACATCGCCATCTATTTTTCCAGAGAATATCTGGAGGATATGCTTCACATCAACCTGACCAGTACAAACAGCGTTTACTATCTGATCAACAGCAGGAATTCCATTGTCGCCTCCTCCGACCAGATCCTCGCCGGAACCTATTTTAAGCGCTACGAAGCGATTCCGGAAGCGGTCGGCAGCACCGAAGAATTCACCACAACGACGATCCTGGATGAAAACCTTTATATGGGCTACCGGGAGATCGATCTGACCGACTGGCGGCTGGTCTCCGTCATTCCTGTCAGCAGTGTATTCTCGGAAGGCCGGCAGGTACTGGCCAACACGGCGCAGCTCTATCTGATCTTTGTTGTTCTGGCCTGCGCTACCGCTCTCTTTCTATCCGGGAGCCTTGCGAAACGCCTTTCCCTTGTGGTGGAAAAGATCAATCAGAACCGGGAAAGGAGCCTTGTTCCTTTTGACGATAACTCGGATCAGGACAAGGACGAGATCGGACTGCTCGTCCGCAACTATAACGCCATGGTGGACCGCATCAACCAGTTGATGGAAGAGCAGACGGAAACCGCGGAAAAGCTGAAAGTCTCCGAGGTGAAGGCGCTGCAGGCGCAGATCAACCCCCACTTTCTCTACAATATGCTGGATATGATCAACTGGCTTGCCCAGAGCGGCAAACAGAGGGACGTCTCCCTCGCGGTGCAGACCCTCTCCAAATTTTATAAACTGACGCTCTCCAAAAAAAATATCACGACGCCGATCCGCGAGGAACTGCGGCATGCGGAACTTTATGTGAAACTGCAGAATATGAGATATGAAGACAAGATCTCTTTTCTGATCGATGTGCCGGATGAGATCCTGGATTTTGAGATACCGAAGCTTGTCCTGCAGCCCATCGTCGAAAATTCCATCCAACACGGCATTTTCGAGAAAGAATCCAAAGAGGGCACCATTGTGATCATGGCGTGGATGGAGGGGGAGGATATCGTCTTCGTCATTTCCGACGACGGTGTCGGTATTCCTCCCGAAAAGGTACCGTTTATTCTGGACGGGACTTATGAGGACGGCAAGGGAAGCAATATCGGCATCTATAACACCCATCTTCGGCTCCAGCTCCTCTACGGGAAATCCTACGGCCTGCACTATGAGAGTACACCCGGCCACGGCACGGAAGTGCAGGTGAAGCTGCCGGGGATCGTCTATCAGCGTAAATAATGGGGGCGTAAAGCTGCGCCGTCTTTATACTTTATCAATCAATTTCTTCTTACTGATCACCGGTTCGCAGGTCAGATCCACACCCAGGCGTTTGAATGTCTTGATATCCACCTCCGAGAGCATCACGGAGGTATGTACCTGACAGTCCTTCAGGTTCGGAAGCTGCTCGAGGGCGGCTCTGGCGTTTTTGTCGCCGGTGGCGGCGAGGGAGAGGGCGATCAGGACTTCATCTGTGTGGAGCCGCGGGTTCCTTCCTCCCAAATATTTTACTTTTAACTCCTGTATCGGTTCGATGGCCTCCGGGCTGATCAGCTTTACATCATGCTCGATCCCCGCGAGGAATTTCAGGGCGTTCAAGAGCAGCGCCGCGGATGCGCCGAGGAAGTCGGATGTCTTTGAGGTAATGATATGTCCGTCAGGCAGCTCTATCGCCGCAGCCGGAAGCCCTGTTTCCTCCGCGCGTTTTTTGGCGGCTACCGTCACTTTTCTGTCATCGGTCGTGATCTTCGCCTGTTTTAGGAGCAGTCCTATCTTATAGATCTCGTTTTCCGGGGCCTCTTCTTTGACTACCTTTCCCGCCGCCGTATAATAACGGCGGATGATCTCCATGCAGGAAGCCTCTCTACAGACTTCATCGTCTATGATGCAGTTCCCCACCATGTTCACGCCCATATCCGTGGGGGATTTATAGATGCACTCCCCGTAGATCGCCTCGAAGATGGCGCTGAGCACCGGGAATATCTCGATATCCCTGTTGTAATTTACGGTTGTCTCCCCGTAGGCGTCCAGATGGAACGGATCGATCATATTGATATCGTTCAGATCCGCCGTAGCCGCCTCATAGGCGAGGTTTACCGGATGCTTCAACGGCAGGTTCCAGATCGGGAATGTCTCGAATTTCGCGTATCCCGCCTTGATGCCCCTTAAATTATCATGGTACAGCTGTGAGAGGCAGGTCGCCATCTTGCCGCTGCCCGGTCCCGGCGCCGTCACCACCACAAGAGGCCTTGTTGTCTCGATATAGTCATTCTGTCCGAATCCCTCAGGACTGATGATCAATGGCACGTTGGAGGGATAGCCCTCTATCATATAGTGCATATACACGCGGATATTTTTCTTCTCCAGCCTGTTCTTAAACTGGATCGCCCCCGTCTGGCCGCTGAAATGGGTGATCACGACGCTGCTCACCAAGAGGCCCCGCTGTTCAAACTCCGCGATCAGGCGCAGCACATCCACATCATAGGTGATGCCCAGATCCCCCCGCACCTTATTTTTCTCGATATCCGTCGCGCTGATGACCAGTACGATCTCCGCCATGTCGGACAGTTCCATCAGCATCTTCAGCTTGGCATCCGGCATAAAGCCCGGCAGCACTCTGGACGCATGATAGTCGTCAAAGAGCTTGCCGCCGAACTCCAGATACAGCTTGTCCCCGAACTGCGCTATCCTGTCCCTGATATGCTGGGACTGTATTTTTACATACTTTTCATGATCAAATCCGATTTTCATTCTAACCTCCATGTCAGAGCCTCAAATTGCCGATTCTCTTTCCCTCTTCTGTCAGTGATCTTTTCTGCTAACACTTTATCCATTTTATATAAAATACCGGATTTTTTCAATCGAAAATCACATTCTTTTCCGTTATTTCACGATAAAATTTTTGATTCCCTGTGAAACAGGAAAAAGGCTGCGGTTTTCGCCGCAGCCCATCTCCTTCTATTTATATTTTTGCCTTCTCTTATGCTCTCTTGGAGAGAACTTCCGCTTCATACTTCTCGATCTCTTCAAACCACTCGTTCTCGCCCTTCACGCCGCATTCTTCACAGTACTGCTCCCAAACTTCCCCGAAAGGCAGGCATTTTACCGCTTCATGCATCGCCATCAGCTTCGTGAACTGGGACTTATCCTGCAGATCCTTCAGCATAGCGTTGGGTGTGAGGAGTGCGATCAGGAGAGCCTTCTGCATGCTCCTGAAACCAGTTGTCCATGCGGAAACACGGTTGATCGCCGCATCAAAGTAGTCAAGCGCAATATAAACACGGTCCAGTGCGTCGTTTCTCACGATCTCCTTTGCGATCTCCTTTGTCTCGTCATCCAGCACAACTACATGGTCGCTGTCCCAGCGGATGCCCCTTGTCACATGCAGTGCCAGTTCAGGGAAGAAGCAGAGCAGTGCGGGAATCTTATCGGAAACCACTTCCGTCGGATGATAGTGGCCGTTGTCCATCAGAGGCAGGCATTTATCCTTGTGCGCCGCCGCAAAGCTCAGTGCAAACTCAGCGGAGCCTGCCGTGTAAGCTTCCACGCCGATACCGAATACCTTGGACTCCACGCAGGGTTTTACTTTTGCAAAATCATAGGGCTCGGAAAGGATCTCTTCGATGGACTCTTTGTAACGCATTCTGGGTCCCATTCTGTCAGCCGGAACATCCTTGAAGCCGTCCCCTGTCCAGATGTTCATCACGCAGGGGATCCCTGTCTCCTCCGCAAAATACTGGGAGATGCGGATACATGCTTTGCCGTGCTCGATCCAGAACTTTCTGGTCTCCTCATCGGGGCTGGAAAGTGTCAGGCCGTCTTTTACCTTCGGATGGGAGAAGAAAGTGGGATTGAAATCAAGCCCCATGTTTCTCTCTTTCGCGAACTCCACCCATTTCTTAAAATGTCTCGGTTCGATCTTGTCACGGTCCACAAAACCGTCTTCCTCAAAGATCGCGTAGCACGCATGCACATTGATCTTCTTTGCGCCGGGGCAGAGGGAAAGTACCTTATCCATATCCGCGAACAGCTCTTCCGGTGTTTTTGCCTTTCCGGGATAGTTGCCTGTAGTCTGGATACCGCCGGTCAGCGGGCCGTCGTGGTCAAAGCCGATCACGTCGTCCCCCTGCCAGCAGTGCAGGGATACCGGAACCTTCTTCAATGTTTCGATCGCCTTGTCCGTGTCGATGCCGTAAGCCGCATAAGCTTCTTTGGCTGCTGCATAGTTTTTTGCCATTTGTTGTTTCCTCCTGTTTTCTATGTTTGTTTTATGGTTTTATTTTTTCACGTTCACCTGTTCCATATTTTCCGCCCTGTATCAGGCTTTATAGGTCTTCACGCCGAAGGATTCAAAGACGCTCGCCCTCGCCTCCTTCAATCCCGCAAACTCCCCGGCTTTTATCATCTGTGCCATCAGATTGCCGATCGCCGTTCCTTCCCCGGGGCCTGCGTAAACCGTCCTGCCGGATTTTGCCGCTGTCAGATTATTTAAATATACCGCGTTGGAACCGCCTCCCACGATATTGATCGCCGGATAATGCACGCCTGTCAGCGCTTCGATCTCCTTCACGGTCTCCGCATAACTCTCCGCCAGAGACTGGTAGATGACAGCCGAAATCTCTCCTATACTCTCCGGCACCTTCTGATCCGTGTTTCTGCAGTACTCTTTGATCGCTTCCGTCATATTCTCCGGCGCCATAAAGCAGTTGTCGTTCACATCCACTCTGGACGGGAAGTCCTTCGCCTCCTCCGCCATATCGCAGAGCTGCGCAAAAGAATACGCATCATTCAGTTCATGCCGCACGGACTGGATCATCCAGAGCCCCATGATATTTTTAAGATAGCGGAAACGGTATTCGTAACCGCCCTCGTTGGTGAAGTTCTTCTCCATGCTCTCCATGCTGCAGATGGCTTCCCTATTTTCTACGCCCATCAGGGACCATGTGCCGGAACTGATATACAGGCACTCATCGGACTGGGTCGGCACCGCCATCACCGCGGAAGCGGTGTCATGTGTCGCCGGAAGCACCACCTCACAGCTAAAGCCCACTTCCTTCTCCACTTCCTCCGAGAATTTCCCGACCACCGTTCCCGGCATGGAAAGCGGCAGGAACATATCCTTCGGATAGCCCAGCATTCCGATCAGCTCCATGTCCCACTGCTTTGTGGCGGGGCTTACAAGCTGTCCGGACGTCGCGTTGGTGTACTCGGATACCTTGCTGCCCGTCAGCAAAAACTGGAAATAGTCCGGCAGCATCAGGAATGTCTTCGCTTTCGCCAGCAGTTCCGGTTCCTGTACCTTGTGCGCCATCAACTGATAGATCGTATTGAACATCTGTTTCTGGATGCCGGTCCTCGCATACAGATCCTTTTCCGGAATGATCTTATATACTTCCTCATCCATACCGTCCATACGGGAATCACGGTAGCCGTATGTGTTTCCGAGCACCTTATCATTTTCGTCGAGCAGCACATAGTCTACCGCCCAGGTATCGATTCCCATGCTCACCGGGATCTTGCCGATCTCCTTACATTTCCTGATACCGGCCTTGATCTCCCGGAACAGGTGCTCCGTATCCCAGCATCTGTGACCGTCCTTTTTTACCATGCCGTTCTCAAAGCGGTGGATCTCCTCCAGCACGATCTTCCCGTTCTCCACAGAGCCCAGAATATGCCGTCCGCTGGATGCGCCGATATCCACCGCAAGATAGTAATTTGCCATAGTTTCTTTCCCTTCCTTCTCTTTTCTATGTAACCCTGAACCTGCCACGCTTCTCCTCACAGATTCCCTATGTTTTACAGTATAGCTTATCCGCCGCTTTATTAACAGGACTTTATTTGCAAAATTTACCGTCCTTATTTGCAACAACATAAATCCAACAAAATTTTTGGTTGACAAAGCCACTAAAAAATAATTTGACCGACAAGGTCTCTCTGATTTTTCAGAGCGGGATATGGCAGCTCCATATCCTTTTCTTCTATGTAAGACAATGTCTCATAATATTCTTTAAATCGTTCAAATCTATCCGCGGAATACTTGCATTTGAGATGAGAATCCTATACAATTCTATGTGATATGAATGCTGAATTACTGGAAAAACTAAAACCCATCTCCGAAGAAGAACAGGCAATTTTAGACGGCAGCAAGGATGTCCGGAAAGATCTCTATACTTCCAAAGCAGATTTCGTTGTGGACAGTGATAAGATGCTGGAAAAGGGAAAACTGATCGATATCCGGCTGCACACCCGTTTTGTCCATTTTCCGGTTCACCGCCACAATTATGTGGAGATCATCTACATGTGCAGCGGCTCCACCACCCACATCATCAACGGCCACAATACCGTGAAACTGGAAACCGGCGAGCTGCTCTTTTTAAATCAGAATGCCACCCAGGAGATCCTCCCTGCGGGAGAAGATGACATCGCTGTCAACTTTATGATCCTGCCGGAGTTTTTTGACCGCGCCTTTCTGATGATGGAGGAGGAAAGCATCCTCCATGATTTTCTTGTTGGTTCCCTGAAGGAGGAAAGCGGGCTTGTGGACTATCTGCACTTTCAGGTGCGGGATGAGCTTCCCATCCAGAACCTGATAGAAAACATGATCTACTCTCTCGTCACAAAGCAGAAGAATTTCCGGAATATCAACCAGACCACGATGGGGCTTCTATTTATTCTTCTGCAGAATCAGAGCGATAAGATCAATAAAAATGACCCCGACCAGTATGAACAGAACCTGATCTTCACGGCGCTCAAATATATCGAGGACAATTACAGGACCGGCACTTTGGAGGAACTTTCCTCACTCACGGGACAGCCTGACTATTATATCAGCAAGCTGATCAAACGCCATGCCGGGCATACGTTTAAAAACCTGCTGCAGATAAAGCGGCTCAATCAGGCGGCATTCCTTTTGACCACCACAAGGCTTCCCGTGGAAAATATCATTCTGCTGGTGGGATATGACAACACCAGTTATTTTCACAGGATCTTTAAGGAACATTTCCACATGACGCCGAGGGCATACCGCCTCGCGGAAACGGAGGGAAAAGTATGATAAAAATGATCGCCAGCGATTTGGACGGCACTTTGGTATCCGGCAACATGGCAGCCCTGCCGAAAGGATTTCCGGAAATAGTCAGAGAATTGAAAAAACGCGGCATTCTTTTTGCCGCCGCCAGCGGCAGGCAGTACCATAATCTGCGCCAGCTCTTTGCGCCGGTAAAGGACGACATTGCCTATATCTGTGAAAACGGCGCTCTGACCATATATCAGGGTGAAGTTTTACATAAAGTGGTAATTCCTCCGGAAACAGCCGTTCCCATCATCCGACGCCTTGAGGAAGAACCCGGCACGGAAGTCCTTGTCTCCGGCGCGTTTACCAGCTATATCCGCCCAAAGGAGCCGCTGTTCGAGGAGTATATCAAAGGGATGAAGAATCAATATAAGATCGTGCCCGACCTGACGGATATCGGGGAGCCCATTATCAAACTGGCTCTTTTTGAAAAGGAAGGAACGGAAGAAAGAGACCGGCAGGCCTACTGGCAGGCGCAGTTCGCGCATTCCGAATCCTTCCCCTATGATGTCAAAGTGGTGACTTCCGGCTCCCTGTGGCTCGACTTCCTGTTTCCCGATGCCCATAAAGGTGTGGGAATACATGCGCTCTCCAACCATCTCGGTATCTCCAAGGAAGAGATTCTTTCGTTCGGGGACAATTACAATGATATAGAAATGTTCCATGCCAGCGGTGTCAGTGTCGCGGTGGAGAATGCCCGCCCCGGCATTCCCGAGTTATGTGATCACACTACGCCTTCCGTGATGGCATTTATCGAAAATATGTTAAAAACAGGCTTTTTGCTTTAAGCCCGTCACTGTTCTTTGCCGTCCTGCCGCCCTGACCTGCGGTACTCCTTCGGCGTGCAGCCGATCATCTTCAAAAAACTTTTCCCGAAATAGCTGCAGGAACTGAAACCGCATTTTTCAGCTACCTCTGTGATACTGTTTTCCGTGCTGAGCAGCAACTCCGCCGCCAGTCTGATCCGGTAATCATTCAGGTAATTCCCCGGCGACATCCCTATCTTACTCTGAAAACAGCGCCCGCATTCCCGCACGCTGATATTCGCTGATCCCGCTATCATCTCCACCGATATTTTCTCGCTGAAATGCTCCTGAATATACTTCATCATCGTCAAAATACGTGTGGAATCCGTATGGTTCCCCGTCTCCGGCAGCGAAATGACAGAAGCCACATCTTTATATAAAAAATACCACAGTTCCGACAATACGGAGCGAACGGCAAACTCGTAGCCCTCCTCCTTCTTTTCATATACCTCCGCCAGCCTGAACATATTTTCTATCACGCGTATCCTTTTTCCATCATCCGGCCGTATCACATACATTTCAGGTCCGAGGTTTTTCAGAACAGGTTCCATATATTTCTTTTCATAAATACTGCCGAACATCCCCCCGACCAGATATTTATCGAATAAATGTGCATAGATCCTGCCGCCCCTGCCTTTTGCGCTCACCGTGTGCAGCACATCTGAATTGATAAAAACAGCATCTCCCTTATGCAGAATGACAGACCTGTCAGGCGTTTTGTACTCTATCTCGCCCTCCTCCACATAATCGATCTCCAGCGCCGAATGCCAGTGCCAGGCTATCTTTCTCCCAATGCATTCATCCGTACGCCGGAACATACAGACATATGGAAATTCTTTTGTATATTCCGGCAATACCTCTTCCCTGTTGTTTTTCAGCTCCAGATGTGGTGTCGCGATCATAGATTTACACCTCTCGTCTCCCTGTTTTCATACGGCATCCTGCCCTTCTTTTGTCCCCGGCTCCGCGCCGCTTTCCATTTGACCGAATTTTACCATTATTTTCGGTAAATAAGGCATGATTTTCATAAATCATGTCCGTATTTATGTTTAAATTGTACTAAAAAACCCCTAAAATGTAAATATCAGCCTTCATCTTCCACATAGTCAGAGTAACTGTTTCACCCACAATGTCATTGAATCAATGGGGCGGACGCAGACAAAAACATCAGGAGCATCAGGAGGGAAAAATATGATCATCAGAAAAACAGAAAATACCACCCTTCTCGCAGATATGATAGAGAGATCTTCTTTCCCGGTCTACATTGTGCTGGACGGCAGGAAGATAGAGTTGACAGAAAACCGCAGTCTGTTGAAGCTGTTCAGAAAATACTGGAATTTGGAGGATGTCACGGAAGTCATTCTGGAAACGGAAAACCCGAATTTATTACACTGAAAAAAGAACCGGAAACCTGCTTTTGAGATTTCCGGTCCATCAAGATCGTTTAAATATCGCGCCCCTGCTTCACCTTCCCGGGTAATAGCAGCGCACTCCCATCTGCTTAAAGCGCTCTAACCATTCATCCGCCGGCTTTTCATCGGTAACTACGATATCCATCTCCGACAAACCGGCTATCTGCGCAAACGATATCTTTCCGAACTTCGTCTTATCCACCGCAACGATCCTGTGTTTTGCAGACTTCATCATAACCCGTTTCGGCTGGGCAAACTCTTCATTGCTGTCCGTCAGCCCGCGCTCCAGATCAAACCCTTTTCCGGAGACAATGGCGATCTCCACATTGTAGGTATCCAGCGCCTCGATCGCCTTAGGCCCCACCAGTGCCAGATATCCTTCCTTCAGCCTGCCGCCCGAAGAGATGATATCCCAGTCGCTGACATCCGCAAGCTCGATCACAATTTCAATGGAATTTGTGACGAGGGTGATCCTCTCCTTCTGCTTGATCGCCTTCGCGATAAAAACGCTGGTCGTGGAAGCGTCCATGGCAATATGATCGCCGTCCTGTATCATCTCCGCGATCAGTTCCGCGATCTTCTGTTTTCCCGCCACATTCTTCTTCTTCCGGACATTAAAAGGCATATCGATACTGGTGTTCTCATTGATCACGGCGCCGCCGTAACTCTTCACAGCCAGCCCGTCCTTGTCCAGCTTATCCAGATCCCTGCGGATCGTCTCCTCCGACACCCCATAGAGCTGGCTCAGCTCACTGACCACTACCCGCTTCTCTTCCTGCAACTTCTCCAATATTAAATTCCGTCTTTCCAGTGCAAGCATATGGCCTCTCCTCTAACAAATACCATCAGCCCCCAAGTCGGCTGCTTTTATCGATAACCTTCGCGGGTGTGGCACAGTGCAATATATCCCTGACAGTGCCCTAAAAAACGCCGGTGCTTAGCGAGGTCTTTCACGAGCTTAGCATCCGCTGCGTTTTTTACGAGCGAGAGCGCGGCACAGAAGGGATATATTGCACTGTGCCACACCCTCACCCCCTTTACAGCACCGACTTGCAAACCTGCTCATCCGGCTGCGCGATAACAGAAGAATCCAGATACATCCCCTTCGGTCCCACTTCCGCGATAGCCCTCTCAATGGCAGCCTCCACCGCCGCCACTTCACCGGTCAGGAACATATAGGATTTCCCGCACATTCCCTTCGCGATACGCAGCTCGATCAGATCCACGATAGCCGTCTTCGCCGCGACATCCGCCGCCTGAATGATCGCCGCCGCGTCAAAGGTTTCCAGAATGCCGAGCGCACGCACTTTCTCCAAATGCGTCGTACCGTAAATCGCAGGAAAAATAGATTCATGAGGATTTCCCAGCACAAAACTGTCGATCAGATTTTCCCCGCTCTGGGTGATGGCATTTTTGACAGCCGCCTCCACCGCGCTAAGATCACCGGCAATGATCGCTATATACTTACCGGGACAGACGGTTTCCGCCTCGATCAGTTCCACATCGGAGGTCTTTACCATATTATCCGCAGCAACCACGCCGGAAGAAACCGTTTTAAATTCAATCATCCCAATCGCTCTGCTCATTTACTGACCCTCCCCTGAATCGTCACTGCATTTTTATCCGCCGCGACCACTTTTCCGTCGATCGGCGCGTGTATCGCCACACTTAAGCCATTTCCCGGATTTCCCACTACATCTCCGGCCTTTACCATATCGCCCGCATTCACTGCAGGGACTGCCGGTGCTCCGATATGCTGGCTCATCTTTACCGTCACATTTGACATCTCCGCCGTCTCATCATTGAGCGGCGCCGGTACATTATATTTGGAAAGCCCGAGTCTGGCCTCCAGCCTCATCTCCGGCACTTTCCGGTATTCTCTTGATTTTCTCACCGGCGCTGCCTTCACATCCGCAGGCGGTCTCACTCCCGCTTTCTTCAAGCCGTCCTTACACTCTGCGATCAGGCTCCTCGGCGCCAGCCCCTGGGGACAGGCATACATCTCACATATGCCGCAGGAACTGCAGAATGAAGTATTCAAAAATGCCTCTATATGCTGGAAATCCTGATTTGCCGCCGAACGCATAAACAGATGCGGCTCGATCGGGTGCCCCAGCGCATGCCTCGGGCAAAGGCTTGTGCATGTCTCGCACTGACAACAGGAGGACGCCGCCCGCTTTAACTCCAGCGAAGCCTTGCTCTTTTTGCGCTGCACGATCTGATGATCTTTCGGCAGCACGATGACCGCATTGGTCGTCTTTGTCACCGGCATATCCTTCTCACCGATAAACCCCATCATCGGGCCGCCGATAAAAAACACCGGATCCTTCGTCGTGATCTCCCCTGCCAGTGCCACCACATCTTCCATCTTACATCCGATGGGTACCCTGACAGATACGGGATGTTCCACTTCTCCTACCACAGATACCACTTTATCTGTCACCGGTGCGCCGAATTCTACCGCGCGATATACATTATACATCGTCTCCACATTGAATACAGCCACACCTGCCTCTATCGGCAGCCCGCCCGGCCTGATCACCTTGCCGGTCGCCTCATAAATCAATACCACTTCATCGCCCATCGGATAAGCGCTGTCCAGAAGCTTTATGGAAAGCTTCGGAAACTCCCCGATGCAGCGCTTTAAAGCCTGTATTGTCTCCTTATATTCACCTTTAATACCGACAATACCGCTGTCTGCCTTAACAGTATCCGCAACCATGCTGAACGTTTTCAATATTTCATAGGCATGTTCCTTCAAAAGCTGTCTGTGCAGCTTCAGTAAAGGCTCACACTCCGCACAGTTCAAAAGAATCGTTTCCGCACGTTCATCCAGTTTTGCATAGGTGGGAAACCCGGCCCCGCCGGCCCCCACAATACCGCTTCTCTGCAGCAGATCTTTCAATTCCTGTAATTCCATAGTTTTCTTCCTCAACATCAAGCGGACAAATCCGTATCTCCGTTTGACCTTCCAACCAACTTTGGATATTCACTTCTTCCGGCTTTTACTCCAGCCCGCTGGCATCATCAATAATGCCGACGATCGCCGCATCCACCGGCGCACTGTCCAACCCGCAGCCGATCCTCGCCGCGCTGCCCTGTGCCACCAGCACATACTCGCCGATCCCTGCCCCTATATTATCAATAGCCACAAACTGATCTCCATGTCCTTTCATGGAACCCACCGGCTCCACGATCATAAACTTATTCCCGATCAGATTTTCACTTTTCCTCGTGGAAACGATGCTTCCCGTCACTTTAGCCGCTATCATGATTCCGCTCCCATATTTCACTTTTACATCAATTCAATCAACACATTTTATCCAAAACAATCCGACATGCCACCGTCAGCCATGACAGAAATATTCCCATGAGATATTCTGCCACAGCGTCCGGCTTAAACTCTTTCTACCTACCTGATGATCCTCACCGTATCACCCTGCGCGATCTTACTTGCATTCGCTTCATCCGTATCAATATGCATTTCCAGCGTAAATGCCTCATTTACACGGATCTTTACATGATTGAAAACCGTTCCTCTTTCGTTGTCTGCCACCACCGATACAATATCGCCGTCCTTGCAGCCTGATGCCGCCGCATCCGCCGGAGACATATGTATATGGCGCTGTGCCACGATACAGCCCTCGTTCAGGTACAAAACCCCCTTCGGGCCCACCAGTGCGATCGGTGCGCTGCCTGCCACATTGCCGGATTCCCTGACAGGGGCTTTGATCCCCAGCGTCCTCGCATCCGTCGCGGAAATCTCCACCTGGCTCTTACTGCGGCAGGGACCCAGGATCCTGACATTTTCAATGGCACGCAGCTTCAGCCCCACGATCGTCACCAGTTCGTTCGACGCAAACTGGCCGCCCATCAGCTCTTTTTTCTTTGTCAGATGATAACCTTCTCCGAATAATGTCTCTACATGCTCCTGTGTTAAATGAACATGCCGGTTGGATACCCCCACAGGAACAAGATAACCTTTTTCGTTCTTCTCCGCTTCCTGCTTATTCAAGGCTTCAATCACTAATTTTGTAATCAGTTCTACATTATTTGTATCCAAATTGACACCTCTATTCCCGTATGCTTACTCTCTCAGCCCGCGCCATCCCAAAACACGCCGATGGCGCGGGCCGGACTGCTACATTATTTAATTTTCGGCAAAATCATCTCAACATCATTGTGAGGACGAGGAATTACATGGGTAGCGATCAGCTCGCCCAGTTTTGCAGCGCTGTTTGCGCCTGCTTCTACAGAAGACTTTACAGCCCCTACATCGCCGCGCACCATAACCGTTACAAGTCCGCTTCCGATCTTCTCTGTACCGATCAGAGTAACGTTAGCTGCTTTACACATAGCATCTGCTGCTTCGATAGATGCTACCAGACCTCTTGTTTCAACCATTCCTAATGCTTCCTGTGCCATAATGAATTTCCTCCTTCATTTTGTTTAGGACAGGCTTCCTGCCCGTTATTATAACTTTTATTGATAGATTACTTTTTGACGCGTCACATCTTCTCAAGCGCCTCCGCATCCTTAAACCTGCTGGCGGATTTCCGCACCAGCCTCACGATCTCCGAATGGGGATTTGCGATAACGCCCTGTACCGCCGGCTTCTTTATACCGTTTTTTGCGGCTGTTTCAACTGCCTGTGTCACCGCTGACACATCGCCCTGTACGATCAGCGTCACCAATCGTCCGCCGAGCTTCCGCTCCCAGGTGGCCAGTTCCACATTTGCCGTTTTGCACATGATGTCCAGTGCGGTCATAGCCGGTACGACACCCTGTATTTCAATAAAGCCGTATGCGTTTCCCATTGGTTACTCCTTAAATAGTCGGTAAAATCTTTTCCACATCGTTGTGAGGACGGGGAATTACATGCTGTGCTACCAGCTCGCCCAGCCTGCTTGCCGCAGATGCGCCGGATTCCACTGCTGCCTTTACGGCGCCTACGTCGCCGCGCACCATAACAGTTACGAGCCCGCTGCCGATCTTCTCCGTGCCGATCAGCGATACTTCCGCTGCTTTGGTCATTGCATCTGCTGCCTCGATCGCAGCGGTAAGGCCTCTTGTTTCAATCATTCCTAAAGCTTCCTGTGCCATAATGAATTTTCCTCCTTAATTTTCATCTCTTATCGAATGCGTTCAGTTTCAGCATTTTGCAGCAATCCGGCGTAGGCCTCGGGATAATGTAGCTCTGCACGATCCCGGCGCCGTCTGCGGCTACCTGTTTTGCCGCCTCCATGGCCGCCTCCACGTCTGTCACTGTTCCGCGAAATTTGATAGTTACCAGCAGTGGAACCGGAAGTGCATCCGCATTTGCCGGTTTGTTCTTATCGAAGTTTTCCAGCGTTACATCGCCCGCCTTACAGCCCGCATCGGCTGCCAGAAAAGCTGTTGTAAGCCCGAATACTTCCAGAATGCCCACGGCTCTCTCGTCCTTCACTTCCTCCAGTTTTTTTTCTTCCATCGCTTTACTCCTTCAGCTTGGTACAGAGAGCACCCAAACCTGCAAAAGATTTCAGGTATCTCTCCTGCCGCAAACAGTTCAGCACTTTTTGCCTACTTGTTTACGATAGCTATCTTTAATCCTGTCATAGCCAGATTCTTCTCCAGCGCTTCATTGATCTGCTCTAACGGATATCTGTCCGTGATCAGCTCCGACAACGGAAGCCCGATCGCTTTCGCGCTCTTTAAGAAATCAAATGTAGTCACATAATCTCTCAGAGTATATACCCAGGAGCCTACCAGTGTGATCTCCTTGGAGCAGAGGTCAAAGTGCGGATTGATCGTTGCGTCCCCGCCGTTGATGAAGAATCCCAGTTCGCAGAGCCCGCCGCCGTTTCTGATGAACTTATAGATGTTGGCATGCGCCACCGGCGAGCCGGTGCACTGGAATGCGAAATCTGCGGGATGGCCGCCGAACGCATCTTCCACGCCCTTTGCGAGGTTCTCAATTCCCTTGTAGTTCATAAAGTTTACGCTGCCTGCCGCGCCGAGGCGTTTCGCAAAGGAAAGCCTCTGTTCGTTGCCGTCCACAGCGATCACATTCACCATGCCCATGGTCTTTAAGATCGCGATACAGATCAGGCCGATGGGGCCGCAGCCCTGCACTACCACCCGGCTGTTAAACCGGAGAATGCCTGTCGTTTTCGCTCTCTCCACCGCATGGATCAATACCGCGCAGGGCTCGATCAGGATACGGGAATCCAGATCCAGATCGCTCACATTAAAGAATGTGGATCCTAACGCGCCTCTGATCAGAATGTATTCCGCAAACCAGCCGTTGAAGTTGGAAGCGTCTTCCGCCAACAAGCCGTATACGTCAGCGCCGCCCACATTCTGTTTATTTAAATCATACATTGTGATATCCGGGTTATCTTTGAAGATCATGCAGGTTACGATCTTGTCGCCGACTTTCACGTCTTTTCCCGCGCTGTCCTTCTTTACATTCTTACCCATCTTCACGATCTCGCCGGTGCCCTCATGTCCCAGCGCTACGGGGATCAGGCCGAAGGGATCGTTTTTATATTCGTGAGCATCCGTACCGCATACGCCGCAGCCTTCCACTTTTACCAGCATATCGTCATCACCCACTTCGGGGATCGGATATTCCATGATATCAAAGTGCTTCAACTGCGTCAGCACAGCAACCTTTGCAGTCTTGGGAATATTTCCCGCTGCAGGTGCGGCTGCCGGTGCAGCGCTTCTCACACTGCCGTCAGTCATGCTGGCAAGTACCTGTCTGACGATCTGCTCAACGTCATTTGAATTTACTGCCATATCTATCTATACCTCCTGTTATTTTGAGAAATTGCTCTGCAATTTCTCTTAAAGGTGAAACTTAGATTTTCTTAGCCTGCGTCTTTTGCAGGCTTAGTAAATCTTTTCACCTTATGCACAAGTTATCCGTCATCACGCAGCGTCTCTTTTTCGTAAAACTCTTGGCGCTGGTCAGTCCTTCGCCTGTCCTGCTGGCGATCGTGAATGTACAGATGCTCTCTCCGCCGAAGCCTAACGCCGCATAGGAAGGGCCGTTCTTCACAAGAATCGCCGTATCGATCGCTTTCGCGTATTTCGTGATCCGGTCCACATTCTTGGAATGGATATGTGCCGAGTGACGGTTGCCGTGCTCAAGCCATACAGCCTTCTCCACAGCATCATCAAAATCTTTTGCCGGAACGATGCCGAGGATCGGCATCATCAGCTCTGTCGTAATGAGCGGATGTTCTTTCTCTCCGACGAAGGTGATGCAGCGGATATTGTCCGGTACTTCCACACCGATCATGGAAAGCAGGACTTTTGCGGAACGTCCCACGCACTTCCTGTTCAGCGCTCCCTTCGGTGTGATCACGGTTGCCGCCAGCTTATCCTGCTCTTCTTTTGATGCCAGATAGCAGCCCTGCTCATTTACCATGTAGTGCAGCAGTTCGTCTATGATGCTCTCCACTGCCACGATCTCTTTCTCCGCGATACAGGGCAGGTTGTTGTCGAAGGTACAGCCGTTTACCACATCAGCTGCTGCCTTCCTGATATCTGCCGTCTCATCGATCAGTGCGGGCGGATTGCCTGCTCCTGCGCCGATGCCCCGTCTGCCGGAGGACAAAAC
>ERZ808028.348-NODE-348-length-42054-cov-11.859018_pt1 | contig 42054 bp, 43 predicted proteins | sample MGYA00380184_ERZ808028 | MGnify/ENA primary metagenome ERZ808028 (study PRJEB31490, sample SAMN06133397) | mouse gut metagenome | isolation source: J8_1 | host: mice | place: China: Chengdu | collected 2015-05 ...
AACTCTTGTAAGTCCTCTTGGACTCACTCGAATCTCGGGTTCCTTTTTTCGTCGTTGTTTAATTTTCAAGGTTCGAGTTGTGCTTTCGCGTTTTGCGGAAGTGTTATTCATTATAGCACTTTCGAATCACTTTGTCAAGAACTTTTTTCAGAAGTTTTTTGACTTGCTGTGATTCGGTTGTCCGTGTCTCGCGACAGCTTTGATATAATAGCACAACGCAACCGGAATGTCAACACTTATTTTTTGATTTTTTTGAATTTTTTTAAAGGAAATTTTTTACAACAATATATAGTGTTTTAGCTTACAGAGCTATACAAATTTTGCCGAGTTCGCATGTATAAAATCGCCTGTCTTTCAAAAAATACACATGAAGTCAAGCATAATTTCTGAAAGCAGGTGAAGAAATGCAGCAGAAAAATTCTAAGAAATTTTTAAAAAAGCGTATTCTGGCGTTTGCGCTGGCATTTTTATTTGTAGCGGGGCTTTGCGGCGGCACGGTGTATTACCGAACGGAAAAAAGCATTGCCACGCTTTCCAAAATGGGGTCGCGGGGCGATGAGGTACGCCGTATTCAGCAAAAGCTGAAATCCCTCGGCTATTTCACAAGCAACGTGGACGGTATTTACGGAACGCTGACGCAAAGTGCCGTCAAACGATTTCAGCGAGATAACGGACTTGCCGTAGACGGCATTGCAGGACCGCGCACGCTTTCCGCGCTCGGCATCTCCTCGGGATCGTCGGGCAACGGACAGTACGGAAGCAACGACGTCTATCTGCTTGCCAAGGTGATTGCCGCCGAAGCGCGCGGCGAGCCGTATACGGGACAGGTGGCGGTCGGCGCAGTCGTGCTCAACCGCGTGTCGCATTCGTCTTTTCCCGACTCAATTGCGGGCGTTGTTTATCAGCCCGGCGCGTTCTCCTGTATTAACGACAGCAACTGGGGTATAGAACCGAGTGCGGAATCCAAAAAAGCGGCGCGCGACGCCATCAACGGCTGGGATCCCTCGGGCGGTGCGATATACTATTATAATCCCGCGAAAACCTCAAACCGCTGGATGCGTACAAGACCCGTGATTGTAACAATTGGGAGCCATTTGTTTTGTAAATGATAACGATTATAACCCCCAAGGAGCGTCTTTGTTTCTCGGGGGTACTTTTTTGCGTTTTGATGCGTTTTATTCCTTTTCTAACGATTCCATAATCTTATATAGGTATTCCGCACACACCTGCGAGCTTGTAATCAGCGCGCCGAAGCCGTAAAGTGCGAATGTGTCATTTGGTGTGCATAGGGATGCTATAATTCGCAAACCGCTTAACACGCCCTCTTATAGGAAGCTCAAGTTGTAGAAAAACCGTTCCTCCCTCTTAGAGGGATCTGTCATACCGCAGGTATGACTGAGGGAGTTATTCCCTGTCCGTCCGTGAAATTTGCACGGAATAAATTTTTGATTCCCAAATTACAGGGGACGCCAAAGTCAGCGACCCGCGGAAGAATCCACCCCTACAGCTGATTTAAAACAATCAGTCTGCGAAAATCGCCCCCTGCGCGGGCGCGCAATGCACGCCCCTACGGGGATAGCGCGTTTTCATCGGATTTTTGTGTGAAATTCAACCTTGCTCGGGCGGATGAGGGCATCCGCCCCTACGGATTTGTGAAAATCCCAAGAACATACAGATGTAAAAAATTGCTCGGGCGGACGTGGAAGTCCGCCCCTACGTGCTATGCGCTGTCGTTTGTTCTTTGCAAAAAGCCGCGCTTGCTTTTTTGGCAAGTGCGGCTTTACAGAACTTATTTTACTTATTTTGCTTTTTGACTGTTCTGCGGCTTGTCGCCGAGGGCAATCAGCATATTTGCACCCGCCCAAAGCGCCATGGCGATAAACAGGAACAGCATTAAGAAGTAGCCTGTCGTCAGCCGAAATTCCGTCAGCTTTGCAATAAACGGCAAAACTGCCGAAACGAGAGAGCTTTCAAAGAAGCTTGCCAAGCTGATTGTCCCGTCCAAAAGCGGTGCGGAAATATAATGGAACGATATACGCACGCCGATCATCGCAAGCACACCGCCGAGGGAAATGCACAGCGGCGCCAATTTCTTTTTGGAAAAACAGGAAAAGAAAAACACCACCAATGCAATTATAACCGCCAGCGCAAGGAACACAACAAAACTGATTAAAGCGGGTTTTAATGCGGACAGGGTTTCCCATACCCCCGACATATCCGTCTGTGTTTCGCTGAGCTTCGGCAGGTATTCCTGCACAAACTTGTGCGCGCCGATAAAGCCGTATGTTTCACCGGAATCGGTGTTATCCCCTTTAAACTGTGAAATCAGTTTAAAGATATCGGACTGTACAACATAATAAAAGTAATTGGAAAAATACCCCGCAATCGGCACACAGATTGCCATAACTGCCATGATAATGCGATACAGCGGGTCTTTCGATGCAATACCCTGTTTTTTCTTCTCTTTTGCCATTTTGCAAGACTCCTTATTTACCCCAAGAGGAATTGAGGGCAACCGTTAAGTTAAATACTATATTATCACAATCCGATTTTTTGTCAACACAGAAGTAACCTTGGCGCATAAACTGGAACACGTCGCCCGCCTTTGCGTCACGCAAACCGCCCTCTACAAGGCAATTCTTTAAAACGGTTAACGAATTTGGATTGAGGTTGTTTTTAAAGCTGCCCTTGGATTCATCCGACGGATTTTCCGCATTGAACAGACGGTCATACAGATGCACGGTTGCAGGGAAGGAATCCACCGCACTGACCCAATGCACCGTGCCCTTGACCTTTCTGCCGTCGGGGGAGTTGCCGCCGCGGCTTTCGGGGTCATAGGTGCAGTGTACGGCTGTGATTTCGCCGTTTTCATCGGTATCGTAGCCCGTGCATTTCACAAAATATGCACTCTTTAAGCGCACTTCATTTCCCGGGAAAAGACGGAAGTACTTTTTCGGCGGCTCGACCATAAAGTCCTCGCGCTCGATATACAGCTCTTTCGAGAAGGTCACCTCGCGCGTACCCATTTCGGGATGTGCGGGATGCACTTCGACGGAAAGGGCTTCCGTTTCACCCTCGGGATAATTGTCGATAATCAGCTTCAAAGGATGCAGAACCGCCATCGCGCGGGGTGCGGATTCGTTTAATTCATCACGCACGCAGGACTCCAAAAGCCCCATATCCACAACGGAATACGCTTTGGATACGCCGATTTTCTCACAGAAATTGCGAATGGCCTTAGCAGGATACCCTCTGCGGCGCATACCGCTTAAAGTGACCATACGCGGGTCGTCCCAACCGTCTACTATCCCCTCTTGGACGAGTGCCAAGCATTTGCGCTTGCTCGTCAGGCAGTAGTTCAGATTCAGACGTGCGAATTCAATTTGCCGTGAGGGATTCGGGAGATTCAACTCACGCAAAAACCAGTCGTACAGCGGACGGTGATTTTCAAATTCCAGCGAGCAAAGCGAGTGCGTAACGCCCTCTTTGGTATCGGAAAGCGGATGCGCAAAATCGTACATCGGGTACACGCACCACTTGTCACCCGTTTGGTGGTGTTCAATGTGCGCAATACGGTAAATGACGGGGTCGCGCATATTGAGGTTCGGCGACGCCATATCGATTTTTGCACGCAGAACCTTTGCGCCGTTCGGGAACTCGCCCGCCGTCATACGGCGGAACAGGTCGAGGTTTTCCTCGACAGAACGGTCACGGTAGGGGCTGTTTTTGCCCGCTTCGGTGAGCGTACCGCGATAGGCGCGAATCTCGTCGGCGGTCAAATCGTCCACATATGCCTTGCCGTCCTCGATAAGCTTTACGGCACAGTCGTAAATAAAATCGAAATAACTCGAAGCATACAGACACTTGTCCCACTGAAAGCCGAGCCATTCAATATCCTCGCGGATGGATTCGACATATTCCATATCCTCTTTTTGCGGATTGGTATCGTCAAAACGCAGATTGCACGTGCCGCCGTATTTTTTTGCCGTGCCGAAGTTAATGCAAATCGCCTTGGCGTGCCCGATGTGCAAATAGCCGTTCGGCTCAGGGGGGAAACGTGTCTGCACGTGGGTATATACGCCGTTTTCCAAATCCTCGTCAATAAAGTCGTGAATGAAATTGGAAGCCATAACTTCTTTTTCTTCCATATTTTTGCTCCTTTTAACAGGCTTTTATTTGTTGTAATATTCCTCTGCCGCTTGCAGGCGGTTCTGCACCTCGTCCGCACCCAAAAGACGCAGAATCGTGCAAAGGTCGGGGGTGTTTGTGCGCCCCGTCACCGCAATGCGAATCACGGTGGAAACATCGCCGACATGCCCCTTAAAGGCTTCGGGATTCGCTTTATATTCCTTTACGTTCGGCGTGAAACCGTTCGGCTCGCACAAGGATTTGACTTTTGAGAACCATTCGTCCTTGTCGTCCGCTGCGTCATAGATTGCCGCGTAATCCGACAGGATTTTTGCCGCATCGGCTTTATGGAGATTCTCGGGCAAATCGAAATACGGCTCGTAAAGCTCCCCATACATATAAGAGAAATAATCCTTAACCTCGGAAAACGCCGCCAAATCCTTGCGCGGCTTTTTGCCGCCGCGGTCTAGTGACAGCATCCCGATTGCTTTTTCGGGGTCTGCCTTTAAGATTTCGGCATATGCCGCGTCATACTGCTGTGCCCATTCTAAGGTGCGGGCATACACTTCCTCGGCAGTCATGCGGGAAATGACGGTTTTGCTGATGTCGCGGAGCTTCGCCATATCGAACAGCGCGCCCGATGCACTCATTTTTTTGAGATTGAACGGGAATGTAAAAATATCCGCATCGGGATTGGCACGCCGCCAATCCTCAAAATTGGAGTTGAGCAATGTCATCAAATATTCCAAAAGCGCCTCTTTCGGATAGCCGTTTTCGGCAAAATAGGAAACCGCCGCTTCGGGGTCTTTGCGCTTTGAAAGCTTTCTTTTTGTGCCGTCCTGCTCGTCGATTTTCAACACCTGCGGGGTGTGTGCATATTTCGGCACGCGGAAGCCGCAGGCACGGAACAGCGCGATATGCTTTGCGGTAGAGGGAATCCACTCCTCGGCGCGAATGATATGTGTGGTGCGCATAAAGTGGTCATCGCACACGTGCGCAAAATGATAGGTCGGTACGCCGTCGCTCTTAAGGAGCACCTCGTCGATGATATTTTCGGGCATTTCAATTTTACCGCGTACCATATCATCGAAGGCAATACGGCGGTTTTCGTCCCCGTCCGAGCGGAAGCGCAGAACATACGGCTTGCCGTTTTTTATGTTTTCTTCAATCTCTTCGTCTGTTAAATCGCGACATTTCGCATATTTCCCGAAATACCCGCGCAAAAGCGCCCCGTCCTGCTCCTGTTGTTCACGCAGTGCGGAAAGCTCGTCCGCAGTACAGAAGCACGGATAGGCTAAATCCCGTTCCACCAAATCCTTGGCAATGGTTTGATACAGCTCGACACGCGCGCTTTGCGTATACGGACCGTATGCGCCGTTTTCCGTACCGAAGCCCGTTACGCCCTCGTCGAATTCGATGCCGAAGGTGTGAAATCCCTCTAAAATAGCGGAAACGCCGTCCTCGATTTCGCGCTTTTTGTCGGTATCCTCAATGCGCAGATAGGTAACGCCCTTAGAAAGCTTTGCGACCATATAATCGGTCAGCGCACCGAATAAGCCCCCCACGTGCAAATACCCCGTGGGGCTCGGTGCAAAACGCGTGACACGCGCGCCCTCGGGAAGTGTACGCGGCGGATACAACGCCTCAAAATCAGCGGGCGTTTTTTGAATATGCGGAAACAAAAGCGCCGCAATTTTCTTCGGGTTGTTCATATCGAAAACACCTCATAAAAAGAAATGTTAAAAGCTATCTGTTGAAAAAGCAGAATATACCTATATATTATCGCAGAAAACCGACAAAGTATCAACTGTTTTTTTCGGTTTTGCCGTATTTTATTGCATTTATAAACAATCCCCCGCCCGATATATCGGGCGGGGGATTGCTGCCTTTTGATTTATTCTTCGATTTTCAGTTTGCGCACAATCGCCGAAAGGCGGGCTTTGTCGAAAATCACGGGGGTGGGATACAGCGGATGTGCCTCTTTCATTGCACGTTCGACGATGGTGTCGATGTCCGCTTCCTGAATCTGTGCAAATCCCGTCGGGATGTTCATACGCGCGTTCATTGCTTTGATTTCCGCAATGAATTTCACGGCTTTGTCCGCTTCGCTGACACCTGCGACGCCTGCAACATCTGCAAGACGGGCGAGCGGTGCATAAATCGCACTGCCGTACTCTTCCAAAATCACGGGCAGAATCACTGCGTTTGCAAGACCGTGCGGAATGCCGTACATCCCGCCGAGGTTATGTGCAATCGCGTGCACATAGCCTACATAGGCGCGGGTAAACGCCATACCCGCGTAGAAGGATGCCAACAGCATCTTATCGCGCGCTTCAATATTTTTGCCGTCGTTGTAGGCGGTCTCCAGATTTTCAAAAATCAGCTTGGTCGCTTTTTCAGCATATTCGTTGGTGGATTTCACACCGCTTTTGCCGATGTAAGCTTCCACTGCGTGGGTCAGTGCATCCATACCCGTTGTCGAAGTGATGTGCGGGGGCAGACCGACGGTAAGCTCCGGGTCAAGCACCGCGAATTTCGGGCGCAGGCAGGGGTCGTTGATGGCATATTTTTCGTGGGTCTGCGTGTTGGAGACCACCGCCGCAAGCGTCGTTTCGGAGCCTGTGCCCGCTGTGGTCGGCACGGCAAAGAACGGCGGTAATTTATGCATGACCTTCATCACGCCGCGCATCTGCGGAATGGTCTTGTTCGGACGCACCACACGTGCGCACGCCGCCTTCGCGCAGTCCATCGGACTGCCGCCGCCGAACGCAATCATCGCTTCACAGCCGTTCTGCACAAACATCTCGCGCGCTTCCTCGATATTTTCAATCGAGGGGTTCGGCTGTACGCCGTCATAGACCACATAGCTGATGTTCTTGGCTTTCAGCTCCTCAAACAGGCTGTCGAGGATATGCAGGCTCATCAGACCCTTATCCGTTACAATCATCACGTTGTTGATGCCCTTTTCGGCAATGACGCCGGGCAATTTTTTAATGCTCCCGGGACCTGTCAGAAGCTGGGGCTCCGACCAGTCCAGCGCAAACATAAAGATTTTCATCACTTTTTGAAATGCTCGGTAATAAGCTGTTTTCAATGCCCACATAATGTATACCGTCCTTTTCAGAATGAAATTTTATACAGTGTGTTTATTTTACAATGTTTTTTCTCGGTTTGCAATAGAATTTCTAAAAATTTCCGTCGCGCGCTGTAGGATTACAATAGATGTGTTACAGTAACAAATAAAAAAGGAGCCCTTGGAGGGGCTCCCTTCGCATATACAGAATAAAATCCTTACCAGCGGGTCAATTTGATCGGATAGCCGTCATTCCCCTCGCTGGAGCCTGTCAGCGTCAATGTCTTGTCTTTTATGACATAGGTTTCGCTGAACGACCACCCGCCGTCACACTGATAGTAAATGGTGGTTTCGTCGTTGGAATATGTCCCCGTGACCTCTGCAGCATCGCCGGTGACCCCGATTACAGCATTGGTGATTTCCCAAAATTCCTGCCACGCAGTCTGGTCTGCCCGTTTTTCCAACTCCTCTGGCGTCCATTCAGGATATATTTCCTTGAAATACGCCGTATACGCTTCGCGCATCGCCGCGACATAATCATTACTGCTGAGGATTTCATAGGTGATTGAAAACTTTTTTTGGCTGTTGAACTGATATTTTGTCGAAACGCGTAATTGTTTATTGAAACCTGTTTTCGCAAGAAAATCACCGTTAAACAGTTCAGACGGCGCAATGGACTCCGTTGTCCCCCAGCGCCCCTCTAACCGAATACTGCCCAAATTGATAACAGGTTTTTTGTCCTGACTGCCGGAAGTATCCGATTTGTCCTTGTCTGATTTGCCTTTATCCGATTTTTTGGACGACTTGTCCGATGTATCTGTGCCCTTTTCCGAAGTTTCCGGTGCACGCTCGGCTGTCTGCGACTCTGTTACGGTTTCCGACTCCGATTCCGCAACTGTCGGCGCTTCTGTCTGTATTTCCACCGACGGCTCGGTTGCCGCCTGCTCATAGGTTTTCCGCTTTCGCGTAACCGCCACAGTGACCAACACCGCCGTCAAAAGGACGATGACTGCCGCCGTGACCGCTACAATCACTCTGTTTTGCTTACTTTCAAAAAACTTTTTCATTTACCCCAAACCCCTTTCTCGACAGAAGCCGAGCTTTTTCTTAGTATAGCAAATTCTCTGCGTTATTGTCAACGTGATAATGTGACACGTTCAAGACGGGGTTTTCAAAAATTTCCGCCGCGCGGATACTGTCTTTTTGAATCGCGGCACGAAGCGCGTCCAAGGAATCGAATTTCTGCTCGGGGCGGAGATAGGAAAGCAGCTCCACCTCCGTATACTGCCCGTACAAATCACCCGAAAAGCCCAAAATACAGGTTTCACTGCGCGGGGTTTTTGTGCCGATGGTCGGACGCACGCCGATGTTGGTCACAGCGGCGTGATAACTGCCGTTTATAAAGACCTGCGACGCGTACACGCCGTATTTCGGCACAACAAAATCCGACGGAAAAAACTGATTGATAGTCGGGAAATGGAGTGTCCTGCCGCGCGCGTCGCCGTGCACGACCTCGAACGCATAGGAAAACCGCCGTCCGAGCAGGGCATTTGCCGACTCTATTTCGCCGTTTTGCAAATATTTCCGAATCCGCGTAGAGGAAACGGGCGCACCGAGGGCTTCTGCCGTTGGCGCGACAAACAGTTGTATACCGCATTCGGCACACAAAGCTTTTAAAACCGCAGGCGTGCCTGCGCGTTCCTTGCCGAAGGTATAATTTTCGCCGCAGGAAACCGCGCCCGCGTGCAAGCGGTCTCGCAAAATCTCCTGCACAAATTCCCTTGCCGAAAGCGACACAATTTCCCTAAAATCCGTTTTTAAGGGCTCTATCCCCATTTCGCGCAACAGAGCATCCCGCTTTGTATCGGTTATCAAAATCGGCGGGGTCGTTCCGCAAAGCACCTTGGCGGGGTGCTCCGAAAACAGCAGGACGGACGGCGCAAGCCCGAATTGCTTTGTGCCCTCAAGCACACGCAGGTGACCTAAATGCAGACCGTCAAAGGCGCCGAGGGCTATCGCGCGTTTTTTATCCATCTACAAACACCCGCTTTACAGAAAGACTGTCCGCCTCACTGCACGCAACCTCGCCCAGCCCTAAGAATTTTTGCGTCGGGTCGTACACGCGGTAATATCCCGTTTTGGGATTTCCCACGCGTGCGCGCAAAAGCGAACCGCCGTTTGAGAACCGCACGCCCTGCGCCGCCGTAACGGTAAGGACGGGATACGCCGTCAGCGGCGCGTCCGTTTTCAGTACCGTTTCCGAAACGCGGTTTTCGCCGCGCAGGCGTTCGAGTTCTTCGAGCGTGATGCAGTTTTCGAGCGTAAAGCCGTTCGCAGCCGTTCGCCGCAAGGCAGTCATCACCGCGCCGCAGCCGAGCTTTTTCCCGATGTCGTCGGCAAGCGAGCGGATATAGGTTCCCGCCGAGCAGGCAACCGTCAGGGTGAATTCGGTTTCGGTAATATCCGTAACCGAAATCTCCGAAATACAAATTTTCCTTTGCGGACGTTCCACGCTTTCACCGCGCCGTGCCAATTCGTAAAGCCGCACGCCGTTTTGCCGCAGTGCAGAATACATAGGCGGTGTTTGCAAGGTTTCACCCAAATAAGATCTTGCCGCCGCTTCGATTTCGGACGGCGTAACCTTTACCGCCGCCGTAGACAGCACCTGCCCCGTAATATCCAGCGTATCCGTTGTCAGCCCTAACCGCACGCGTGCGGTATAGGCTTTTTCGTGTACGGGCAAAAGCTCAATAAAACGCGTAGTACCCGACAGCGCAATCGGGAGCACGCCCGTCGCCATCGGGTCTAATGTACCGGTATGCCCGGTCTTTTTCAAGCCGAGAATGCCCCGCACACGGTTCGCCGCCGTGAACGAGGTCATACCCTCGGGCTTGTCAATGCAAATCCATCCTGTCATATGTTCTCAAGTTCCGTTTGTATTACGTCCAACAGACGTTGTTTTTCTGCCGCAAAATTGCCGCCGTCCAGCTCACAGCCCGCCGCGCGCGCGTGGCCGCCGCCGCCCAATCTGCCGCAGATTTTCGAAGCATCCAACGGCGCATAAGTGCGCAAGGAAACCTTAAATGTACCGTCCGTGCGCTCCCGCAGGGTCACGCCAATGAGCACGCCCTCGATTTTTCGGGGCAGAGAGGCAATGCCGTCGCATTCGCTTTCATTGGAGCCGCTTTCGCGGAACATCTCCTGCGTAATGGTGACCAGTGCGCATTTGCCGCCGAAAAACATTTCCAAGCTTTTAAGCACCAGTTCTTCCAATTTTAAATAGGTGCGCGTTTTGGTTTCAAACATTACGCGGTTAATGGTATCAAAATCCGCGCCTGCGCGAAGCATTTTTGCCGCAATTTCCATCGTCTCCGCCGTCACATTGGAATAGCGGAAACATCCTGTATCGGTAGAAAGCCCCGTGTACAGACAGTCTGCGATTTCGGGCGTCAGTGCCGTATCCATACAGCAAAGCACCTGCCAAATCAATTCACAGGTTGCCGCACATTCCGCCAAATACAAGGATTTTGCATACTTTGTATTGGACATGTGGTGGTCAATACACAAATCCACCTTTCCGCCGTAAACGGATTCCACCGACGCGCCCAAAAGCTTTTCGTCAGCAATATCTACTGCCGCAATAAACTGCGGCTCAAAATGCAGTTCGGGAAGTCCTTCCCACATATACGCATACTTTTTCGGCATTTCATCCGCACAAAGCACGCCTGATGTTTTGCCGCACGCACGAAGACCCCGCAACAGTGCAAATGCACTGCCGAGCGTGTCGCCGTCAGGGTTGCGGTGGGTTAAAATCAAAATATTGTCCTGCGCGAGAAGCAATTCTGCTGTCTCGGCGGCATTCAGATTACGCATCTGTTTCCTCCGAAGAAAGCCCTTCAATCTTTTTGAAAATTTCCATACCGTGTTCCACGGAGTCGTCCGCAATGAATTTCAGCTCCGGTGTTTTGCGCAAATGCAGGCGCGAACCCACCTCGCGGCGGATACGCCCCGTTGCGCTGACAAGCCCTTTCACCGCTTCCTTGGCGGTGTCCAAGCCCTCCAATGCACTGACATAGACCTTTGCGTAGGAGCAGTCGGAGCTTACCTCCACACGCACCACGGTCAGCATTTTATCTTTGACACGCGGGTCTTTGAGTTCCCGAATCATTGCCACGATTTCGCGCTTAATGTCTTCGGAAACCCGATCCGTTCTGTAACCAGCCATAGTTTACCTCGCCTAATATAAATCTTTTATATTAGTATATAACGCGTTAATCTCTGTATTCTTCCATCACGAAAGCTTCGAAAATGTCGCCCTCTTTGAGGTCGTTAAATTTCTCCAAACCGATGCCGCATTCGTAGCCCTGTGCCACTTCCTTAACGTCATCCTTAAAGCGTTTGAGCGAAGAAATCGTATCTTCGGTAATGACGATGCCGTCGCGCACAACACGAATCTGTGCGTTGCGCGTCACCTTGCCGTCGAGGACGTAAGAACCTGCAATCATACCGGCACTGGACAGCTTAAAGACACTGCGAACCTCAATTCTGCCGAGCATCACCTCTCGGAATTTCGGCGCTAACATACCCTTGATTGCCGCTTCGATTTCTTCAATGCAGTCATAAATAATGCGGTACATGCGCATATCGATACCTTCGCGCTCGGCGATTTCCGAAGCAACAGGGTCGGGGCGCACGTTAAAGCCGATGATAATCGCATTAGACGCATTCGCAAGCATTACGTCGGATTCGCTGACCGCGCCGACGCCGCCGTGAATGACCTTGACCTTAACTTCGTCGTTCGACAACTTTTCAAGGCTTTGGCGAACCGCTTCGACAGAGCCCTGTACGTCTGCTTTCACAATCAGGTTCAAATCTTTCATTTCGCCCTGATTGATAGACGCAAACAGGTTGTCGAGCGTGACCTTGTGGAACTGATTGAATTCCTCTTCCTTGGCTTCGCGCTTTCTCTGCTCTACAAGCTCGCGCGCCAAACGCTCATCGGATACCGCGTCAAAGGTATCGCCTGCCTGCGGCACATCGACAAGACCCGTAATCTCCACGGGCACCGCAGGTCCCGCTTCGTCTACGCGTTGGCCGCGGTCGTTCGTCATCACGCGGACACGGCCTACGGACATACCCGCGACAATGGTGTCGCCCGATTTTAAAGTACCGTTCTGCACCAAAAGTGTCGCGACGGGACCTCTGCCCTTGTCGAGGCGCGCTTCAATCACGATACCCTTACCTGCGCGGTTCGGGTTGGCTTTCAGCTCTTTCATTTCCGCCACAAGCAGAATGGATTCGAGCAGTTTGTCAATATTCATATGCGTTTTTGCAGAAACAGGCACGCAAATCACATCGCCGCCCCATTCTTCGGGAATCAGCTCGTATTCCGTTAACTGCTGCATAATCTTTTCCGTTGTCGCACCGGGTTTATCCATCTTATTGATAGCAACGATGATGCTGACATTCGCCGCTTTGGCGTGGTTAATCGCTTCAATCGTCTGCGGCATGATGCCGTCGTCCGCCGCCACGACCAAAACGGCAATGTCCGTCGCCTGTGCGCCGCGTGCACGCATAGAGGTGAACGCCGCGTGACCGGGAGTATCTAAGAACGTAATCTTCTGCCCGTCCAAATCCACACGGTACGCACCGATGTGCTGGGTGATGCCGCCCGCCTCTGTCGCGGTGACTGCAGTGTTGCGGATGGCATCCAAAAGCGAGGTTTTACCGTGGTCAACGTGACCCATAACCACCACAACGGGGTCGCGCGGCAAAAGGTCTTCTTCGGCGTCCTCGGTATCGTCGATAATACGTTCTTCAATGGTGACAACCACTTCTTTTTCGACCTTAGCGCCGAGTTCGGTTGCCACGATTTCAGCGGTATCGTAGTCAATGACCTCGTTGACCGTTGCCATTTGCCCTAAGGAGAACAGCTTTTTAATCACTTCCGCCGCCGTCATTTTCAAAAGCGCCGCCAAATCGCCGACGGTGATTTCCTCTGGCACGGTAATTTTAATTTGCTTTTTCGCACGCTCGGCGGCAATACGCGCCAAACGCTCTTTCTCCGTCTCGCGCTTGCGCGAACGCATGCCCTGCTTTCTGTACTGCTTGGAACGCTGATTCAGCTTCTGCTTACGGACGGTGTTGTCGTTATTCTGATTGTTGGCGGGCGCAATATTTTCATAACGCTCGTTGTACTTATCCAAATCAACCGTACCTGCACGCGTATCCACATGGCGCACTTCGCCTTTGGTACGCGACTGCATCGGACGGTTCGGGTCTTTTTCCTTTTTCTTCGGATTCTGTTTGTTTTGCTGTGCGGGTGCGGCAGAAGCGTTTTTGCCGTTCTGCGCGGGTTTTGCGTTTTCTTTCTTTGTCGGCTTCGGCTGCTTTTCCGCCTTTGCCTGCGGCGCAGAGGTCTTCTGCATCGCAAAGTAGCTGTCAAAGCTGTCCACCGCGTTCTCCGCTGTCAGCACGTCGAAAAGAACATCCAGTTCTTTTTCCTCCAGCGCCGTCTGTGATTTCTTTTCGCCTGCAAAGTATTTGCCGAGTGTTTCCATAAGCTTTTTGCTCGGCATGTTAAAATCCTTTGCCGCTTCATGTATTTTGTATTTTTTCGTCATACTGTCAGTTCCTCCGTGATTCGTTTGGCAAAGCCGCGGTCATTGACGGAAAGCACCGCCGTTTTTTTCGCGCCTAAGCACATCCCGAATCCATCCATCGTATAATCGGTTATATATATCGGTACACGCGCCTGCGTCAGATTTTCGGACGCACGCACAAGCTCCTTATACAAGCGCTCCGAGGCGTCCGCCGACAAGAGACAAAGCTCTGCCGTACCCGCTTTCATTGCGTCCAGCACCGCATCGTGCCCGAGGCTTATCTTATTGGCGCGCCGTGCAAGCCCCAAAAGACCGCGTATTTTATCCGTCTGCATTTTGAAGCGCCGCCTCCAATTCCGTATACACCGCCGCAGGAATTTCGCACTCCAAAACACGCTCCAGCCGCTTCGCCCTGCGCGCCTTTTGAAGACAGGCAAGGTCGGGACACACATATGCCCCGCGCCCCGGCTTTTTGCCGTGCATATCTAAGGAAATTTCACCCTCGGGAGAACGCACGACCCGTATAAGCTCCTTTTTCGGTTTCTGCGCGCCGCAGCCGTTACAGCGGCGCTGCGGAATCTTTTTCTGTTTCATACGGTTCGCTCCTTTCGCGGTTCGGACTTCCGCCCGATTGTACCGTATTTATATATAGTATGCTGTGATTAACCCTCGTAAAATCCGCTTTCGGGTTTAATATCGATTTTCCAGCCTGTCAGACGCGCGGCAAGGCGGGCATTCTGCCCTTTGTTGCCGATTGCCAGGGACAGCTGATTGTCGGGCACGGTTGCCTGGCAGGATTTTGCCTGTTCGTCCACAATCTCCACTTTCAGCACGGTTGCAGGCGCAAGCGCCGCCGCAATAAATTCTTCGGGCTTTTCGCTGTACACAACAATATCAATTTTTTCGCCGCCGAGCACGTCCACAATATTGTTGACACGTGCGCCGCGCGGACCGATGCAGGCGCCGACCGCATCCACAGCTTCATCCTTACTGTGTACGGCAATTTTGGTTCTTGCGCCCGCTTCACGCGAAACCGCTTCGATAGTAACGGTACCGTCGTAAATTTCGGGCACTTCTGTTTCAAACAGACGTTTGACAAGCCCGGGATGCGTACGGGAAATCATGGCTTTCGGACCTTTTTCGGTATCGCGGACATCCACGATGAACACCTTAATCAATTCGCCTTCGGTCAGTTCTTCGCCCGGGACCTGCTCGCCCTTCGGCAGAATCGCTTCCGCCTTGCCGATTTCAAGGGTTGCATTGCCCGTCACGGGGTCAACACGCTGAACCTTTGCAGTGACCAGCTCCTGCTGTTTGGACTGGAATTCCATCATCATCTGCCCGCGCTCCGCATCGCGGATGCCCTGACGAATAACGTGCTTTGCGGTCTGCGCCGCGATTCTGCCGAAATCCTTTGTTTCTAAGGCAATCAGAATCTCATCACCGACAGCCGCATCCTTTTTATACTGCTGTGCATCTGCCAGCGTCATTTCACAGTCCGCATCCTCGACCTCTTCCGCAACCGTTTTGTGCAGATAAACGAACATCTCGTTCTTTTCGGGATAAATCTCGCAGGAAATGACGTCCTTGCCGTTGTAATCCTTTTTCACGGCGACCACGATTGCCGCCTGAATCTTCTCATACAAATACTCTGCGGGAATGCCCTTTTCTTTTTCGAGCGCCTTGACCGCCTCAAAAAATTCTTTGTTCATTTTTTCAAAAACCTCCAAAATCATCGAGTTTAATCCACGATGTGTCTTTTTTATCAAATGTCAGCGCTTCGCCGTTTTCCGTTTTGAGCGTCACTGCACCGTTTTCATATGCAGAAAGCACGCCCTTGTATTCACGGCAGCCGTCTACGGCGCGAATAAACCGCACCATGATTTTTTCGCCGAGATTTTCCGTGAAATGGAAATCCCGCGTCAGCTCGCGTTCAATCCCCGGCGACTGCACCTGCAGACTGTAACTTTGCGAAATCGGGTCGGCTTCGTCGAGCGGCGCGTCCAGTGCATGGCTCATCACCACGCAGTCGTCAATGCAGACAGGCTCTTCCGCCTTATCAATAATAATGCGCAGATACCAGTCCGTTCCCTCTTTCAAGAAGCGGACATCCCAAAGAATCAGCCCGAGTTCCTTTGCAATCGGCTCGGCAATCGCCCAGACCGCCGAAACGGTGTTTGTTTTCTTTTCCGCCATAATCGCTCCTCTTGCAGTCCTGTCGGCTGAAAGTTTTCGCCGTCTTTGCGTGCTCTGTACACATGCCGTCCCGCATGCGACTGCCGCGCAAAACAGGCTGAAAACACTTTTTGCAACCGCAAGACTATAAAACGAGGAGAGCGGGCAAACCCACTCTCCTTCTATAGTGTATATTCGTACAGTAGTATATTAGCACAGTCGAAATGAAAATGCAAGTATTTTTTGAGAAAAGGCATATTCGGAAAGCCAATTCCCTTCCGCACATCTCTATAACTGCCCCAAATACAAACCGCGCAGGGGAATCATACAAATTGTTATTTTCAGCCTGTAGGCGGCCGCAGTTTTTGTTGCGGGCTTAAATGCCGCAATATATCTCTCCGATTCTACAAGAGTTGACAGGCCTCCTAAAAACGTGCTAGAATATCACTATATTGAAATATAAAAAATTTCTAGGTGGGGAACATATTTTATATTTCCGAAGAAAAGAGAAAACCCCGCAGAAAGCTTGATTTACAAGGCTTTCTGCGGGGTTTTCGTGGAGCTGCTAACCAGATTCGAACTGGTGACCTCGTCCTTACCAAGGACGTGCTCTACCACCTGAGCCATAGCAGCACACTGTTCTTTCAGCGCAAGAGATATTATACCAAGCCTGTTGTGGCTTGTCAATCTTTTTTTAGCGAAAATCCAACTTTTCGTTACTTTTCCGGTTTAACAAAGCAGAGGCGGAAATACTGCCGCGAAAATCGTGTTCGGACACGTGTGTTCTGGTTAAGGTAACCGTATCCGAAACGAATGCAGTCACCTTAAGCAGAAAGCTCATGCAATTCTCTGCATGAGCTTGTCATATTTTTTAAAAACGCGTTCAAAGATTTTGCAGCTGTCTTTATCTACACAAACCAAAACAACACCGCTTTGTGCTTTTCTTGCCTTTCCGCAAATACGATCTTTGACACGGGAAAACACCGCATCACTCGGTGCAAAAGCAGACACTGCCTGCCGTAATAAGCTGTCTGTATCAAACATCGGTAACGCCCTCTTTCTCCAAACTGATTTTAAAGCCTTGCTTTGCCTTTTGCAAACGCGTGCGCACGGCGGACGCGCTGATTTTCAAAAACTCGCCGATTTCTTCACTCGTGAAGCCGAAGCTTCTGAGCGTCAGCAATTCGCGGTCCGCATCAGGCAAACGGGCAAGCGCCATCTGTACGCCGATGTGTGCCCCGCCGTTTCCGTCTGCGGCGCTTTGTGCGGTCAAATATTGCTCAGCGGCTGTTTGAGATTTTTCATTCGCGTATTTTTGCCGCAGAAAATCGTTTTTCAGATTCACTGCACAGCGAAACACCCACGCCCGCCAATTGTCGGGTATTTTGCCGCTGTCAAGAGCTTTCCAGACGCGCAAAAACACTTCCTGCGCTAAATCCTCGGCGGTTTCGGCGCCGAAGCAGACGTTAAAATATGCAAATACATCGCGGAACAGCGCCGCATACACGCGGTCAAACGCCGCGTCCTTTTCTCTCGTGCTCATCGGCGTCGAATGGAGCCGACATCGCGCGCCAACAGCTGTACAAGGTCAAAGGTCTGCTTGGTGGCGCGCACCGTGCCGATGTCCCGTATCAACAAAACCTTTTCCCGAAGCAGCTCCGGCGTCACTTTTTTGTCGATGCGCACCGTGCCGATATCCTTTAAAATTAAACTTCCCGACAGGTTTTCCAAAAGGGATTTTGTCAAATAGAAGTCCGGCAAATCCGCTTTTATGATAACATCATCGTTAATCGGCGCATAGAGGACGGTTTCCGCCTCTAACTGAATGCCGCTTTCGCGCACACTCGGGTGTGCAACAATCAACTGCGATTGCACTTTTCCGCGCGCGGTCGTGGGGACGGTCGATACAGCCGCAAAATCAGCAGCATAATATTTATTTTCGCCGTCGCCCGTAAATTTTTCCGCGGATAAAAACGCTTTATTTTCCAAAATTTGCGTGTTTTGAAAATCAAACGGCACTGCTTTGCCGTTCACGACCAGCAATTCTATGTTTTCACTGTTTCTGTCATACAGTGCTTTGCCGTTTACAACCAAAGACATATGCTTTTGCGGCGAAATCGGCAATATACACGCTTTACCGTTGACCACATAAACATTTTCGCCGTCGGACACATTTGCGTTGCTCAGAGTCACATCGCCGTTGTAAATGTTGAGTTTGGCGTCCGCATCGCAATAAATCGTGGACGCCACATTGTGCATTTCTATCTTGGCGAACGCCGCGCGGGTTTGCGCGTCAGATTCCTTCGGAAAAATTACCAGCACTACATTTTGAATGGATTCAATTTCACTTGCCGCCTCCACGGAATTGTAGCCGCGCAGGTCGCAGAATGTCATATTTTTAAATTTCATAGGAAAACTCCTTTTTGTATTTGCGGGACCGTAGGGGCGAACTGCGTTCGCCCGCGGACGGACGAGGACGTCCGTCCCTACGCGTAAATCAAATTCACCTTGTGCTGTGGGGAATGCGGCGGGAGCAAGGTCTCGCCCGCCGGCTCGGTCGGAATGACAAAATTTTGCACTTCATAAAGAAAGACGCAGAACGTGTTCTCACTGTCTGCGTCTTTTCTGCATTTTTAAATTATTTATAGAACCCGTAAAGTGTGGAAGTATCCGTTGCGGTATTGTCCACATACCAGGAATTCTTGATTTGTGCCACCACAACATCCGCTTCGGTGACGGTTTTGCCGTCCTCTGTGGAAACGGTCACCGTGTAGCATTTTACTGCGCCGATGTCGTCTGCCTGCACACCGTAGGTGGCAAGGGTTTCCGCAGAAAGACCTGCTTTGTAAGATGCCAAATCCATATTTTTTTCCGCTTTTACGGCAGTCGTAAATTTATAATCCTCGCCGTATGCGGTTTGATATGCACCGATGGACTTAAAGCTCGTCTGGTTGCCTGTGTTTTTATCAAATTCGTCCTCTGTGCCTGTCAGAGACTGCCCGTATTTCAGAACATTGCCCTCAAGCGCGGTGAACATGATTTCATCGGTCATGTAATCATCGCCGAACACTTCTTTGCGCACTTCGACAAGCTTCGCAAAATAGCTTGTAAAAATCGTGTCATAATCGTCCCAGCCGTTCGCGACCAATTCTACATAATAGTCATACATGGTGTCAATGACCTGTCCCTGCAAAGAACCGTCATCATTTTTCGATTTTTCACCCATGCAGGACTCTTCATTGTAGCCTTTGTAACCGCAATCTTTAATATCATCACCGGGCTTGTATGCCGTATCGCGGTAAATGACGGGATTCATATAATAAGCGCGGATGAAATCACCGTATTTTTGGCTTTTGCTGATGAGCGCGTTTTTATAGGCATTGTAGCCGTCGCCTGTCTGGGCAATGGTGTCCACATAATTCCGCGCTACCTCTTCGGGATGATACGCCGTATATTTCGCTTTAAAGGTAAACACCGTAATCAGCACAAGAGCGGCAAGAACGGCAAAAAACGCGGCTGCGGCATACAGCTTTAAATTAAAGCTTTTTTCTTTTTTATCCATTACTGTCCCCTCCTTATGCGTTTTCACCGTCGGCAGACTCGGCGAGCTTTGCCGCTGCGCGGCGTTCTTCGAGTGCTTTGGTAATCATTTCTTTCTTTTCGCCGACCATGTCATAGAACAAAATCGGTACGCCCTGCAAAATCACGAATACCGCGGGGATGATGGTGTAAATCATCAGCAGTTTATTCAGCGTTGCATCGGTCTGTGCGGCGTAGGCAATATTTGCATCTGTGGAAACCATATAGCCCGACCATGTGTACAGAAGCCAAGGACCGAGGCCCTTTGTAAAGGCGGAGGCAACCTTGGAGAACAGGCCGTAGCCCGCATAAGCAAGACCGTCTTGGCGTTTGCCCGTTTTGTATTCGATTTCGTCCACGCAGTCCGCAATCATAATGTTCGGCGTGACGTTGGTGTTGCCGTGCTGAAGACCGCAGAAGAAGTTGAGAATCAGGAACGGAATAATCAAGCCGTCGTTAAAGCCGATACCGCGCGACACAAGGAACAGAATCCCCATGGAAGACGCGCCGTATACGCAGAACAGAATGAACGTCTGCTTTGTAGAGAATTTTTTCAAAACAAGGTTCACAAGCAGTGTGCCAACTGCCGTACCGATACCCATCGGCAAAAGCAGTGCCAGTTTCAAATCCTTGGAGCCGAGCAGATAAATCGCTATGTACAGAGAAACCGTGCCGTACACGCCGCGCCCGAAGCCGCAAAGCTTTGTAAGCGAGACCATCAGCAAATTTTTGTAAGTGAAAACGACCTTGATAGCGTCTTTCAAATTGACCTTTTCCTGTGTATAGGGGACGTTTTCTTTGTTGTTCGTAAAGAAAATCATGGTGAACAGGATAAGCCCCAATGCGCAGACCGCCGTAGAAATAACAAGGTCAAGCCCTCTGCCCTCTGCGTTTTGGAACTGCTGTTTACCTAAAACTGCCTTCATAATCAGCCCGACAACCAAAATAACAACCATGCCGCCCGACTGTCCGACGGAACGCAGGAAGGAAGCGATGGAAATCGCACTGGAACGCTCTGCCGGATTCGGAGAGCAAAGCGAGCCGAAGCAGTTCGCGGGACTTTCCACGGCACAGCTGAAAGCGGTGTAGAGCGAATAGATTACAAACATCCAAATGATTGCCGCCGTTTGGCTGTTGGTGTTCGGCGCAACGAATACAAGCATTGCAACAATCGCCAGCGGCACAACGCCGAAGCCGACCCACGGCTTGACCTTGCCGAATTTGGTGCGTGTGTTGTCGACCAAATAGCCGATGACCAGTTCACAGACCGCACCGACAATGCCCGCAACCAGGAACACCAGCGAAATCATATTCGCCATAACGTCTGAATCGAAGCCCTTGCCCTTAAACGCGAAATCCGCAAAGAATGTCGCGGTGTAGTCGGGCATCCAGCCTGTCATCAGTGCAACGCCGAACAAACCGATGCCGAAAGTCCAAATCTCGGACTTTTTCATGTATTTTTTCATCTGAATTCCCCTTTTCTCTGAACCGCAGGTTCGAGAAGTGTAATAAGATAAGCAGAAAAAGAGCGCCCACAAACGCTCTTTTTTCCAAATGGCAACGCCGAATGATTAACAAATATTATATGCTTTGCAAATAAAATGTGCAATTCGCGTTTTTCACAAAATTCGGGCGAAAATTATGACACATTCACGAAATGCATTATTCGCATATATCTTCAATCACTCGCGTATAGCTTTGTTCGTCGGGCATAATCACGTCAAGCGCCGCAGGCAAAATGCGGAAGATGCTTTCCGTAACATACTCGCATTCGCCGTCCACATTGACTGCCGCAGGATTTTTCGAAAGGATTTGAAGCTTACTGCCGCGTACAAACTCGGTGAAATCCCAGGAGAGATGCTCGCCGCGTTTGTATTTATTCACAAGTCCTGCCAATTTCAGCCTGCCGACGGTTTTGCGCACCAAAATGAAGTCAAGCTTTCCGTCATCGGGGACAGCCTTCGGCGCACCCTTGTAGCCGCCGCCGTACCAGCGGGAATTGGCGCAGAGGGCAAACAGCATTTTCCCCTCTACGGTTTTTTCATCATCGACAATGATTTTGAATTCGCTGTTCAGCCGACGGAACAAGCAGTAGAAAAGCGACATCGTATACGCAAATTCACCGCCCACGCCGGGCAGCTTTTTAAAATACGCCTGCTTGGCGCAGACTTCTGCATCCAGACCCATAGAGCACTGATTGATTGCCACGTGCCCGCCTGCGTCAATCAAATCGAATTTCTGTGTTTCGGCGTTTATTTGCGCACCGATGTCCAAAAGCTTATCGCTTTTGCCGAAAATACGGGCGAAATCGTTGCCCGAGCCCAGCGGCAAAATGCCGACAGACACATTCGGGTATTTATATGCGCCGTTAACCACCTCATACAGCGTGCCGTCGCCGCCGCAGGCATAAAACCGAATCGGTTCGCCCGTTTTTGCCGCGTTTTCCACATACAGCTTGCCGTCGCCCTGCGCTTTTGTGGTGTAAATTTCATAAGACAACTCGGGGTGCGCCTGAAAATAGGCTTCAATCTGCGGAATGATGCGGGTTGCCGCTTTCCCTTTTCCTGCCGCAGGATTTACAATAAAAATATGTTTCATGCACTCACCTAACCGTTGCTTATTTAAAATACATATATAACTGACACGGAATCATACCGTTGTAGAGCTTTCGCCGTTTATCGGCTTTTCTGCCGAACAGCGTTTCAAATTTCGCCTCGGGACTGATTACACTGTAGCTGAAGCCGTGCCGCCGCTCGAATACGTTTCCCATCTCCCGCACCAGCCGTGCCGCCGCCTGCGGATCTTGCAGACGTTCGCCGTAGGGCGGATTGGTTACCAACGTACCGCGCTCGGTTTTGGGCGAAAAGTGCCGCACATCGCCGTGCTCCAGTACAATGCATTCGGAAACACCGGCACGCAGGGCATTCTCCCGCGCGATTTTTAAGGCGGCGCGGTCAATATCCGACCCGTATGCCGTAAATTCAGTGGCTTCACGCTTCTGTTCGCGTGCCCGTTCACGCTCGGCTTCCCAAACTTCAGCGGGTAGCCACGAGAATCGCTCCGCCGCAAAATGGCGGCGCACACCGGGCGCAATATTTAACGCGAGCATCGCGCCCTCAATCAAAATTGTACCTGAGCCGCACATCGGGTCGTACAGCGTATGGTATGGGCGCAGGTGCGAAAGTGCACAAAGCGCCGCCGCCAAGGTCTCCCGCATCGGCGCGTCATTTGCCGCAGGGCGGTATCCGCGCTTGTGCAACGGCACGCCTGTGGTATCTATACAAATACAGACCTCGTTTTTGAGAATCGAGAAATCCAAGCGGCACCGTGCGCCTGTTTCCTCGAACCAATCCTTATGATATACCGTTTTCAGCCGCTCGACCGCCGCTTTTTTGATGATTGCCTGACAGTCGCTGACGCTGTGTAAATCCGACTTCAGACTGTAGCCCTTGACGGGGAATTCATCGTATTCGCCAATCCAATTTTCCAGAGGCAGTTTTTTCACACCCTGAAACAGGTCCTCAAAGGTGTGTGCCGTAAAGCGTCCGAGCACCAAAAGAATCCGCTCGGAAAATCGGGAGCAGATATTGGCACGCGCCAATATCGCCTCGTCCCCCGAAAAAAATACCCGTCCGTTTTCCGCGGAAACATCCTCTGCGCCCATTTCACGCAGTTCCTGTGCCACAAGGCTTTCCAAGCCGAACAGACACGGTGCAGAAAAATTCAAATGCATTTGTTATACCATTCCTAATCGTATTCAAAATAAGTATATATAGATTCAAATTAAAAATCAACCTTTTTGTTAGATTTCCTGTCTGTTTGTTGTCCGATTTTCTATGCAACCGGATGCAGATGCCGAATGGCATTGCTTCTGAAAAAGTAAAACGAACTTGCCCCACCTGTACAAACAGAGAAAAACCTGCCTTTTGTTATATTTTTCTGTTGGCTTTAGACCGCATCCGAAACCAATGCGCCGAAAAGTGTGACCGCCCGCAACCGTATAAACAGTTGCGGGCGGTTTATGCTACATTATTCCACGGTTACAGATTTTGCAAGATTGCGGGGTTTATCCACATCGCAGCCGCGCTCCAGCGCCATATAATAGGCAAAGATCTGCAAAGGTATGACGTTTAAGGACGGCATCAGTATCGCATCCGCCCGCGGCACATGAATCACGTAATCCGCAAACTCCTGCACTTCTTTGTGCTCCCCCGATACAAGCGCAATGACCTTCGCCCCGCGTGCGCGCACCTCTTTGATATTGCCGAGCGTTTTCTCGAACAGACTTTCGTCGGTTGCCACCGCTACAACGGGTGTGCCCGGTTCAATCAGAGAAATTGTGCCGTGCTTCAGCTCCCCTGCCGCATAAGCTTCGGAATGAATATAGGAAATTTCCTTTAATTTGAGCGAGCCTTCCAAAGAGATGGCATAATCCAAGCCTCTGCCGATAAAAAACACGTTTTTCGCCGCCGCAAACTGCTTTGCAAGCGCCGCCAAATCCTCTTCCAGCGCCAAAAGCGCTTCAATTTCTTCCGGCAATTTCAAAAGCTGTGCGCATTTTTCGGATTCTGCCTCGTCGGACAGCTTACCGACCGCCTTAGCAAATTGTATTGCCAAAAGATAAATCACACAAAGCTGCGCCGAAAACGCCTTCGTGGTCGCTACGGCAATTTCAGGTCCTGCCATCGTGTAAATTACATCGTCGCTTTCACGCGCAATTGTGCTTGCCACTACATTCACGACGGATACGGTGCGCGCGCCCTTGCGCTTTGCTTCGCGCAGTGCCGCCAAGGTATCCGCTGTTTCTCCCGACTGGCTGATGACGATACAAATATCGCCGTCACGGATAATCGGGTCGCGGTAGCGGAATTCGCTGGCAAGGTCTGTTTCGCACGGAATGCCCGCCGCCGATTCAAAAATATATTTCGCCGCCATACCCACATGCCACGCACTGCCGCATGCAACAATGTGAATTTTACCGATGGCGCGAATTTGCTCCGCAGTCAAATGCAGTTCGGGAACCGTAATTTTACCGTCTGCAATACGCGGAGAAAGCGTATCCCGTACCGCTTTCGGCTGTTCGGCAATTTCTTTTTTCATGAAATGCGCGTAACCGCCTTTTTCCGCTGCTTCCGCATCCCAAGTGACGCGGTAAACCTCTTTTTGAAGCGGTTTCCCGTCTTTGTCAAAAAACGATACACTGTCCTTTTGCAAAAGAACAATTTCGCCGTCTTCCAACAGATAACATTCCCGTGTATATTTCAGCACCGCAGGAATGTCAGATGCCAAAAAATTCTCCCCGCCGCCTTTGCCGACAATCAGCGGACTGTCTTTTTTGGCGGCTATAATACGGTCGGGCGCATCTGCCGCCAGAACAGCGACAGCATAGGAACCGCGCACCGTGCGCATAACCTTTTGCATTGCACGCAGTAAATCGTCTTTGTAATAATAGTCAAACAGGTGTGCGAGCACCTCTGTATCGGTTTCGGATACAAAACAGTACCCTGCCGTTTCCAGCATGGATTTTAATTCGATATAATTTTCAATAATGCCGTTATGCACAAGCGTTACGCGTCCGTCGCCGCCTTTATGCGGATGCGCGTTTGCATCCGTCGGCGCACCGTGCGTTGCCCAACGGGTATGCCCGATACCGACCGTTCCCGTCAAAGCCGCTTCGGCGGCAAGCTTTTGCTCCAAATCGGCAATTCTGCCTTTGGTTTTCACAACCTGCACACCGCCGTTTTGGTATACGGCGATACCTGCCGAATCGTACCCTCTGTACTCCAGCTTTTTTAAACCGTCCAATAACATCGGAGAAGCACTGTTTTCCCCAATGTATCCAACAATTCCACACATATTTACTTGTTTCCTTTACAAAATAAATTTGTGCTTTGCTTTTTGCGCTGTACACACACATTGCTGTCTGCTTTTGACAAAAAGCCTGATGTCCCCCGCACTTATGGGGCAAGAAGCATCCGCCGAAACTTTCGATAACTTCTTCCTCGTCATCTGTCATGAATCTGCCGTATGCGGCAGTCAGTGCAAAGACAGACCCGGCGCTATTTTCGATTACCGCCCGAAAATTTCAAAAGGGCTTCTCCTTTCCGATTGGATTTGGAAACCGTCTGCACAAAAGGTTTTCCGCTTGTATTATATGCGAAATTTGAAACACGTGTCAATGTATTTTTTCGGAAACAAATGTAAATTCTGTAATTTTTCGGCATTTCGGGGCAGAATATTTTCGAAATATTCTGTTTGGGAGGCGCTTTCATGACACTTGCCAAGGCAAAAATCGATGCGCAGAAAATTCTGTTGGAGTCCCGAAAAACCGCCGTTTTTGTGTGCCTTTGCACCGTATTTTTCAAAATATTTCTCACTGCCGCACTGTTTGTAAGTATATACAGCTTAACCATTTTGCCGGATTTTGCACGAATTTGGGAAAATATATACTTAAAAATCCTGCTCTGCCTGTTGTTTTCCCTGGCTACGGTATTCTCTCTGCTGTTTTATGCACTGACTGATTTTTCGGAAAAGCGTTGGTTTTATCAAAACACCTATGCGGCACAGCCCCTGTCTGCCTTTTTCAAAGCCCCCCGTATTCGGCATATTTTTAAAATCACCTTTCTGTTTTGGCTGCGCAGATTGCTGAGTATTGGGTGCTTCCTTTTCTATCTTGCACCGTTTCTCGCAGGATGCGGCGGTCTGTACTACGCCCTGCGCACCGCCGACCTGCCGATTACGGCTTTATATATGGCACTGGGCGCGCTTTTCTGTATACTGCCGCTGTGCGCTTATTTCGGCTTTGCTGCCGTACAGCGCTTTGCCTTCTGTGACGGATTGCTTTCGGAAAATCCCGATTGCAGTATTGTAGAGATTCTCGGCACAGGCAAAGCCCTCGCAAAAGTCTATGGCTTCGCAAGCGCCAATTTAAAACTGCGGTTTCTGCTTTGGAAAATCGCCTGCCTGCTGATTCTGCCCCTGTTTTATGTCCTGCCGTATTATCGGCAAACCGTCGGCTGTGCTGTAAAAATCGCAATGAACAAAAAACACCTGTCCGCCGAAACACAAAAACCGATTATATTTAAGTTGAAGAGAGTCGAACCCAATACGGTTTAAAATGTCTTGTTTTAAATACAAATATATACATTTTAAACTGTTTTGCATCAAAATGCAGAAGCTGCGGACGGATTTATAATGTTTTTCTTGTATCTTCCGCAAATTTGTGATAGGATTTTGCCCTAGGTGGTAAACGTGATACAAAAGAAATACAAAGGCATTATTTTAATCATTCTGTCGGCATTCTGTTTCGCGCTGATGAGCATGTTCGTGCGGTTGGCGGGTGACGTCCCGTCCGTACAAAAAAGCTTTTTCCGCAACGCCGTGGCTGTAATATTTGCCGCTATCGTACTGTTACGGGAAAAAGCGCGCCCACAGCTTACAAAAGCATCTTGGGGGTGCCTTATTCTGCGTGCCTTTTTCGGCACACTCGGCATTTTATGTAATTTTTACGCGGTTGACCGTCTCGTGCTGGCGGACGCCTCGATTCTCAACAAAATGTCGCCGTTTTTCGCGATTCTGTGCAGTTGGGCGGTATTGAAGGAGAAAATCACGCCCGCGCGTATGATGATTGTCCTCGGCGCATTCGCAGGCAGTCTGTTTGTGATAAAACCGTCCTTTCAAAACGCTTCTCTGTTCCCTGCGGTTATCGGTCTGCTCGGCGGGCTGGGCGCAGGCATCGCTTACACGATGGTGCGAAAGCTCGGTCAGCTGGGTGTAAAAGGACCGTTTATTGTCTTTTTCTTTTCGGCATTTTCCTGTGCAGTCACACTGCCGTACTTAATTTTTAACTATCATCCGATGTCGGGTGTGCAACTGCTGTACTTACTGCTGGCGGGGCTTTCGGCAACGGGCGGGCAGTTCACCATCACCGCCGCTTATATCTATGCCCCTGCACGGGAAATTTCGGTTTACGATTATTCGCAGATTATCTTTTCGTCTCTGCTCGGATTTTTTGTATTCGGACAAACGCCCGATATATGGAGCTTCATCGGCTATGTGCTGATTGTTCTGATGGCGGTTGTGATGTTTATATACAATCGAAAATGCACCGAACCGATAAAAGCACGCTGAACTCTTGTCAGCGTGCTTTCTTTTAGGTTGCTTTGTTTTTTTATTTCATTCCTTGCCGCCGCAGGCACAGAACGGACCTGCGCTGTTGCAGCAGCTGCCGCTGCCGTCATTCGGCGGGAAAAAGGCGTCCACGGGGAACTGAATCTTGCGGAATGCCTCGCACGGATCGTCGGTATCACAGCTGCATTCCTTTTGCGGAATACAGAAATCGTAAGCGGGAATCAGCATCTGCACATCGCGCTCTAACTGAATAATTGTGAAAATACCGATGGTAACCGCCACAACCTTTTCCTCGTGATGCCCTCTGCCGTAATCCTCAGGGAATTCCTCGCGGAAAGCACGGCGCACACAGTGCGGTATGGGCATACAGCTGTCGTTCAAGCTGCAGCAGCAGTCGCACGGGCGGCACAGCTTTGCATCCAAACAAATTGGGTCTGCGACCTGAATTTTTGCGCGCGGGTTCGTGTTGGTCGGAATAAGCTGATTGTCGTCGCCGTCTGCACGGTATTCGGACGAATACACGCGCACATTGCCGTCGCTGCCATACAGAATGCACTTTTTAGAAAACGTTGAAAATCCGCACAGTGTCTCAGGCGGCGTACATGCGCCTGTAAATACTTCGACTGTGACCTTGAAAAAGAATGTAATATCTACCGAATAACAACCGCGGTTAAACGGAACCTTTTCCACATCCATAAACACATTGAGAATCTCCGTGCCGCGGCAGCGCACACCGGTTGCATGCTCAATGGTTTCCTGACACTGCGGCGGGAAATACACGCGCAGGTCGGCAAGGCAGTCCTTGTCGGCACAGGAATCATACACACGGTTGGTGTCGATGCAGACCGCCTCGCGGATTCTCGGAAGTCCGCCCTTGTCGTTCTGACAGCAGGCTTTGTTCTCTGCCATACAAATTCCTCCTGAATATAAGCATCTGCAATGCTTCTGATAAAGTATGAACTTTATTAACATTGTATGGCACATTTCTCGGTACGTGACAGATTTCTGCGGAAAATTTCCATAATCATTTTTCTATGTACAGTACCGAGATGTTTTTTACAGTATACATCCCATCAAAACCGCACCGCCGACAATATTCAAAACCTGAAAGCCCTGCTTTTTATAAAACCGCAGGGCTTTTTTGTTATCTTTCCCGACACAAAGAAAAACACCCTGCACATTTTTGGCGCGTAAATGTGCCTTCAGCGCATCCATCAGCGCTGTTCCCGCACCCTGTCCCTGCGCTTCGGGCAGTAAATCAATGTGCAGGTGCGCGGGGTATTTTTTTGCATATTTCTTTTGAAGCCGTGGTTCAAAATACGCGCGCACGCCGCGTAAAACGCCGAGCTTTCGGATTTCTTTGCATTCATTTTTCCGAAATCCGTTACAGTACACCGTATAATCAGGCGCGCAAAGAATATAGCCGACCGCTTCGTCTGCACCGTTCACCGCCGCAAAGCAATCGTCCAAACATGTGCGCGTATAATACCGATTGTAAAGCAAAAGCGTATTTTCGCGTGCAGCTGCGGTACGCCGCAGGCTTTCATTTGCCGTGGCAAGGCAAATCCGCTCCGTGGCGGGAATGTCCCGTGCTTCCATTTTCCGAATTTGCAAAATGCAGTCCCCTTTCCGATTATCTTCTTTTCTGCCGAATACCCATAGACGAACAAGTTATCGCGATAAACAGCCCCAATACAATCCACGGAAATGCGGCATTCAAAAACTCGTAAAGCAATCCAAGCGCCCCCATCACTTATGCGCGGATTTGTAAAAGTTCCAATACCGCACGCCGAACTGTATGAACGCAATCAGATAAATTACAAACAGTACACAGTAAAATATAAAAACAGCTCGGCTTTCGGGAATGGAATTATGACTTTGTATAAACATTTGCGGAATAATCAGCGAAAAGAAAATGATTAAAAGCGGCGTCATCCGCCCGACAAACACACGTTTCATCATATCCAGTCGGGAAGCATCATCGCAAAAAATGCTCTCCTCTGCGTCACCCATTTCGGATGCCGCCTTGCGGAAATAACTGTATCCCGCATAATTTTGCAGGTATTCCCAGCCGCAGTCGCGGAACATCTGAATGTATTCGCTTTTTTGCTTGGTGCTGTCCGCATTGTAGTCTAACTGATAGATGACGTCCTGCGGTACGCACTTTTCAAAACGATATACGCCGAGACCGTTGACACGTACAAACGCCCAGCCGTTTTTATGCTGTTCTCTGAGATACGATTCTTCCTTTTGCCATTCGGGAACCGAAAAAAATCGGAACTGTGTTTTTGTGTCACCCATATTATTTTGCCGCCTCCATACTTCTGTATAACCGCGCAATACGCTGCATTTCCAAATCCAGCACCTGCGTGCCGAGCGCGGTAATACAATAAATTTTACGGTTGTCTTCTTCCCTTATAAACCGAATCAGACCGTCTTTTTCCATTTTTGACAGACTGCCGTACAGGGTGCCCGGACTGATTTTGATTTCCCCGTTTGTCAGCTGCTCTGTTTTTTTGACAATGCTGTACCCGTGCGCTTCCTCCCGCAGGCACAAAAGAATGTAAAAGCCTGTTTCGGTCATCGGTACATATACTTTTCTGATATGACTGTCCATCTCATCGCCTCACTTCGCACTACAATGTATCGCACTTCGATATATAGTATAGCACTGCGATATACTTCTGTCAAGTACCAAGTGTAATTCGAATTGATTTTTTCAGCGCTTAACTATAGTGAATTTGACGCACGCGTAGCGGCGGACTTCCACGTCCGCCGTTTTGTTTTGTTCTAATCTAACCTTGCGCGGGGCGCCGAGGTTACAGCTTTGCCATTACCCTTTTGTCGCTTCGCAGATATTTCCCCTAAAAGGGGAATCTTCATCGACCCCTACGCTTGGTGCATTGTCGTCGGGTTTGTGCGAAGGCCCGCCCTGCTCGGGTCGCCGAGTCGGCGACCCCTACGGTTGGTGCACCGCCATTGGGTTGTGCAGAATAGAAGTGCGCTCGGGCGATTCGTGAATCGCCCCTACGGGGGTTGTGCAGATTTCATAGACCCCTACACGATTTGGCATTGCCTACGGTCAGCACTTATGCCGTTTGTATGTTTTCCACACGACTGCATTTGCCGTGGCATTCCCCGCACCCGCGTAATCCGATTTTCCCAATCTGCGGGATACGATTGACGCCGCACCGCCGCCAATCATTTGTGCAACCGCACCCTGAAACAGCATAAACGGAAATACAACAGATACGCCGCCCATGGCATCATCTCCGATACCGTAGCCGACGAACAGCGTATCGACAAGATTGTACAGCGCATCAAAAAACAATGCACAAAATGTTGTCGCCGCATAGCCGATAATCAGCTTCGGCAGCGGCGTATCTTTCATGGAATGTGCCGCTTGCTTCTTCAGCGTCATCGCGGATTCTCCAAGGTTCGGAACGCCGATTTATACAGCATCGCGGCGCAGAGTATATTTCGCCACCAACCGAAATGATGCGGCGTATAACGATAGTATTTTTCGACCTCTTGAATCAGCCCCATAACGCCCTCGGCAAAGGCAAACCGAATGCATTCCGCGCGGCTGCAGGTAACGGGATAATCACTCGCTTCGTTATAAGCGCGGACGGACAGTTTTTTCTTCTGCAGCGGTTTCGGGAATTCCAAACAGATAAAATCAAAAATACGGTCCCCCCAAAAGCTTCGTTCGGGGTCAATCCATGCGATTTCAATTTCCCCGTTCGGAAGCCGGTGGCAGAGCATATTCGGCGCCCATGCGTCATAATTCACCATGGTGCAGGGAACGTCCTCCAAAATGCTTTTGTATTTTTGCGCAAAGCGGAGCAGTTTTTCTCCTTTCGGAGATTTTTTGCCGACGCGCGCCGCATCGCGAATCAGATTTTCGAGCATACCTGTAAGCGCTCCATACCAATTGTCATACAGTCCGTTTTGTATGTAGCCGAATTTCGGATTCTGAATTTTGTGCAGCTGTGCAACCATCTGCGCAACCTTGCGCGCGCAGACTTCCTTTTCGCTGTCGGTCATTCGGAATTTATCCATCTGTGTCCCGTCCATTTTTTCCATAATGAAATATGCAGTCGGAATTATGGTTTTGGAAGCATCCTCGAAATATACTTCAGGGACGCGAATGTCCGTTTGCGTCCGCAGAAGGTTATACCAATACACTTCGCTCTGCAGCATATTCTTTTCATAGGTGAGCACGGGCACATCCTCGGCGGGCGCTACTTTTAGTACATATTCCTTATCCGCCTTTACGGCATAAACCGCATTATATTCGCCCGCGCCGAGCGGAGCAATCCCCGTAACGCCTGTAATTCCCGCTTTTTTGAACAAACGCTTTACAGTGTCGTCGTCTAACAGATATTTCGTGCGGCTGACCATGAAAAAACCTCCCGCAGGGCGTTTCCGAAAAAGCGCCCGATAAAATTTTGGTTAGCCAGACGGTGCGAATTTGAACCCGCCTAAAACGGCGGTCTTTTGCCGATTTTCAGCTTATCGGTCTTGGTTGGCGACAGCCAACCGTCGCCCTCTGCACCAAAAATCGGCGAAAATCTCATCCGTTTTAGGTCGCAGAGTTTTGCGGGAATAGATTTTTTCCTGAACAAGGAAAAAATCACAGCAATCCTGTCGGATTGCGAGCATTTTTGACGCCGTGCAGGGGAAAAGATGTCCTGCAAAACCGAGTTCAAATTCGCGCCGTCTGGCTAAGCTGAGGGGAATCGAACCTAATATGGTTTAAAATGCCCTATTTCCGCTGAAACTGCGTTAAAAATCTCGGCATACGGCAGTATGCCGTCGATTTTGTGCCTTGTTTCATCAAAAATATGACTATTTTAAACTGCAAAGCACCGAAAACGCAGGAGTTGCGGATGGATTTTTGATTTTGAGACGGCAGTCGGGCTGATGCCCGACAACGGTGAAAAAGTGAAAAGCCGCCGCAAAAACAAGTTTTCGGCATATCGGGTTCGACTCCCCTCAGCTTATCTGCTTTGCATTGTATCGTTTGTTCCGAAAAAAATATATCATAAATCCGCATAAAATTTAAAAAATCCGAAGTAAATTTAAAAACAAAAAACAGAGGCACGGCAAAACCGTACCTCTGCAAAAATTCAGGTATTTTACTTACGCAAGCTCTGCGAAGTATTTGATGGTGCGAACCATCTGGCTGGTGTAGGAGTTCTCGTTGTCATACCAAGAAACAACCTGTACCTCATAGAGGTCATCCGCAACCTTGGAAACCATGGTCTGGGTTGCATCAAACAGAGAGCCGTAACGCATACCGATAACGTCGGAAGAAACGATAGCGTCCTCATTGTAGCCGAAGCTCTCGGAAGCTGCTGCTTTCATCGCTGCGTTGATGCCGTCAACCGTAACATCAGCACCCTTGACAACAGCGGTCAGGATGGTGGTGGAACCGGTCGGAACGGGCACGCGCTGTGCGGAACCGATGAGCTTACCGTTGAGCTCGGGGATAACCAAGCCGATTGCCTTTGCAGCGCCGGTGGAGTTGGGAACGATGTTTGCTGCACCTGCGCGTGCACGGCGAAGGTCGCCTTTTCTGTGCGGACCGTCGAGAATCATCTGGTCGCCGGTGTAAGCATGGATGGTGCTCATGATACCGCTCTGAATGGGTGCATAGTCGTTCAGTGCTTTCGCCATGGGCGCCAAGCAGTTGGTGGTGCAGGATGCGGCAGAAATAATCTGGTCATCCGCAGTAAGGGTCTTTTCGTTTACGCTGAAAACGATGGTCTTGAGGTCATTGCCTGCGGGTGCGGAAATAACAACCTTCTTTGCGCCTGCGGTGATGTGTGCCTGCGCTTTGTCTTTGGAGCAGTAGAAGCCTGTGCACTCGAGCACAACGTCTACGCCGATTTCGCCCCAGGGAAGCTCAGCCGCGTTTGCAACTGCATAAATTTTCAGGGTTTTGCCGTCTACAGTGATGGTGCCTGCTTCGTCATCCGCGCTCACGGTATGTGCGCCTTCGCCGATTTTGCCGCAGTAACCGCCCTGTGCGGTGTCATACTTCAGAAGATGTGCAAGCATGGAGGGCTTGGTAAGGTCGTTGATAGCAACGACGTCATAGCCTTCTGCGCCGAACATCTGTCTGAATGCGAGACGGCCGATACGGCCGAAACCATTGATTGCAACTTTAACTGCCATTGGGATTACCTCCAAAAATAATAATTTATTTTTTTGCGGTATTCATTGTATAACGAAACCGCAAATTTTGCAAGAACTTTTGGGAAAAATCTGCCGTGTTGTGAAAAGTTTGTCAGACTGCCTAAAATAATGCCCGATTGCCCCGCACAAAGGGATAATACAGTCAATAGTATTGCATTTTTGCAGATTTTCTATGCACATTTCGGGATTTTTTATCCATACTAAGAAAGGTTTATCTTGAAGTGAAAGGATTACACATGGAACAAGATTTTTTGCGCCGCCTGCAAAATATGCAGACGGCATTTCGGGAAAATCCGCATAACGAGGACTTACGCGAGGCAATGCAGAATTATTTTGACGACCTGCGTGCGCACGCGCATACACAGCCGCAAATCGGCATGCTGACCCGTGAAGCGCTTTCGCTTTTGCGCCGCTTTCGCAACGCACAGCCGCCGAGTACCGCCGAACCGACGGCAGCCGTCGATTTGACGGCGCTGTGCGAGGATCTCGCTTTCGCCTGCGACCTGTTGTGCGACGCGCAAAACAAACGCATTTACTGCATGGATACAAAAACCGTGTTTGCCGTGTGCCGGCCGCGTGCCGTGCTGTGGTCGGTGCTGAACCTGCTTACCAATGCCGTACAGTATTCTGCGGGGCGGTATATTTTCCTCGGCGCATCGGAAACTGCGCGGCAGCTACGGATTGCCGTTTCCTGCGAAGGAGATTTTCCGATACCGGCATTTCAAAGCGCACTTATCCGCACGGGCGGCGGACTTCGGTATGCCGCCGAAACCGCCGAACTGCACGGCGGACAGCTTTTGCTTTCACAAACCAAAGTACAAAACACCGTTTCGCTTACCCTTGCGCGCCAAACGCACACTTCGCTTTGTGTGGCGGAAACGGATTTCACCGACTGGCTCGCTGACAGTCTGTCGCCCGTATACACCGCATTTTGCGGAATTTGTACGCCGTCTCTGTAACCCGCAGAACGCGCATGCTAAGTTCCTGAAATTTTTGTTTTTTTATAGGTTCGCGAGGTTACAGTACCGTTTCCTGAATTCTTTTGAGCTCCGCCGTGCAGTCGCGCATCCCTTCATAATAGCAATGCTCTAATTTTTCGGTATCTGTGCTGAATTTATCCACCGTTAACGGGTATTCGGGGGCAATGACCACTGCCTTTCCCTCTTTTTCAAGCTGATAGCACAAATCCAAGGAAGAATTATAGCGGTTGTGCCGTTCATCTAAGGTGCGGATTACATTCGGATATGCCTTGAGAATACGCGTGTACGCCGAACGCATGGCTTCCGGCTTTTTTTGAAAACCGTGCGGACGTGTCAAAACAATGACCAACCGTTCACAGCCGTCCTGTAAAGCGCGTTCCACGGGAATGGAATCCGCCACGCCGCCGTCAAAATATTTTCTGCCTTCAAATTCCACGGGCGGGGTGAACATCGGCAGTGCCGCCGAGGCTTTCATGACCGTGAAATCCTTCCCGATGATTTTTTCCTTGCCGAAATAGACTGCTTCGCCCGTTTCGGCGTCGGTGACCACGGTGACAAACTCGCTTGTGTTTGCATGGAATGCATCGTAGTCAAACGGCTCTAACTCCTGCGGAATGGTGTCGTAAATAAAATCCAAACCGAAAACCGATTTTTTGTGCAGAATCGGGTCGATGCCGATATACCGCCTGTCATGCACATAAGCGGTATCCACGCGGTATCCGCGTCCGCGCTGTCCCGAAATATACGAAGCGGCATTGCCCGCACCCGCCGATACGCCGATGACATAGTCGAAGCGGATTTGGTTGTCCATAAACACATCCAGCGCGCCGACGGTGTAAATGCCGCGCATACCGCCGCCCTCCAGAACCAAGCCTGTTTTCATATGTTGAACACCTCTTTTAACTGCTTTGCCGTTTTTGCAAGCGGCAGACCGACGACGTTCAGATAATCGCCGTGAATTTTTTCCACAAATAATGCGCCGCGTCCCTGAATGCCGTAGGCGCCCGCCTTGTCCAGCGGTTCGCCGCTGTCGGTGTAGCTTTGTATTTCCGCTTCGGTCAGCGTGAAAAATGTCACATCTGTTTTTTCGTGAAACAGAATTTCACGTGTGCCGTCGGTCAGGTAAACGCCCGTAAAGACGCTGTGCGTGCGCCCCGACAGCATACGGAGCATGCGTGCAGCGTCCGTGCGGTCAGCGGGTTTGCCTAAAATTTTACCGTCCAATGTGACTACGGTGTCCGCAGACAAAATTACCTCTCCCGCATTTCGCGGCACCGCCGTGCCTTTTTGCTTTGCCAAATATTCGACAGCCGCCGCGGGGGCCGTTCTGTCGGGCAAGGTTTCATCTGCTTCCGAAACCCGCTTTTCAAAGGCAAAACCACCCTGTGTGAGAATTTCTGCACGTCGCGGAGAGCCCGACGCCAAAATCAACTTCATTTTTGTTCTGCCGCCTTTACGTGAAAATAGGTTTTTAAAATGCCGACCTGCGTTTTGCCGTCGCGGATTTTATTGCGCATAACCATTTGATACGCTTCTTCCAAGGGAATGCGCCGTACCTCTAAAAATTCATCCGCATCCAAGTTCTGTGCGGTGAATGTCAAATCCTTTGCCAGATACATATGAATGGTTTCGCCGCAGTACCCGGGCGTCGGATAGAATTTCCCGAGGTCCTGATATTCCGCCGCCACAGCGCCCGTCTCTTCCTGCAATTCGCGTTTGCCCGCCTCAAACGGGTCTTCGCCGAACTCCAGCTTGCCTGCGGGCAGTTCCAAAACCACTTCCATATAGGGGTAGCGAAACTGCTCCACGAACAGCAGTTCATTCTGTTCCGTCAGCGCGGCGACACATACCCCGCCGGGGTGCTCAATGACCTCGCGCGCCGCATGCGTGCCGTTGGGCAGTTCGGCTTCATCCACGCGCAAACGGACAATCCGCCCTTTGAAAATATATTCCTGTGTAATGGGTTTTTCAGTTAAATCCATACTAAAAACACACTCCTTTGCATAAGTATTATAGGACAAGAATCCCTATTTCTATCAGAAAGGAACGGTATTTTAAAATACCGTACGGCAAAAATCATGGAAATTCTGTATGCACCTTTTACATATCAGTATGCAAAAACACTGTTGCAGGACCTTGCGGCGGCATATCCGTTTGCCGATTTTTCTGTTGTCGGCACCACGGTGACAAAACGCGGGATTTTCTCGCTCTCGTTGGGCGAGGGAGAAGAAAACGTATTGTTCCTGGCGGGACTTTGCGCCGACGCGCTTGCTTCGCCGTTACTGCTGTACCGCTTTTTTGCGCGGCTTTGCGAAAGCTACAAGACCGACGGCATGCTTGCGGGCGTAAAAATTCGCCGCACCTTGCGCGGACGGAAAATTACCGTTATCCCGTGCGTCACGCCCGATGCATTTGAGATTCGCCGTTTCGGTGCAGTCGGCGCAGGCTGTTACGCGGGCTTGGTTTCCCGCGCGGCGGGACAGGATTTCAATGTCTGGCGCGCAAACGCACGCGGTGTAAATGTGGCGCACAACTTTGGCGGACAGTTCCGTTCCGTCCTGTTGGAATCCGACGGCGAAACCGCGAGGAATTATCCGTCGCCGTTTGCCTATGCAGGTCCTGCACCCGAAAGCGAGGCAGAAACCGCGGCGCTTGTGCGGTTATGTACACAGACCGAATTCCGCCACAGCGTCACCGTATCGGGATTCGGACAGCGGGTATTTTGGAATGCGCCGTCTGCCGAAGAAACAAAAAGCGGCGTACCCCTAACTGCAAAAATTTTGGCGGCGGCAGGCGATTATACGCTTTCACAGAAAGAAAAGGCGATAAAACACGGCAGTTTTCCGTTATGGTTTTCGGAAAACTGCGGTGCGCCTGCTTATGAAATTGCACCGGGCAAATATCCGCGCATGGAAACGGAAGCGGAATTTGACGCGCTGTATCGGGAATTGGAAGAAATGCTTGTGCTTGCGGCGATTGTGTGACCATATAACTTTGACGGAGGGACGGACAATCTTGTCTGTCCCTCTTCGCTTTGCAAATTACACATCCATGCCAAGCTTTTTTGCGGCGCGACAGGTAAAGAGCTCCCGCGCAAGCAGGCAAAACGTAAAGCCCAACAGTGCGCCCATCGTTACATCCGTCAGGAAATGCTTACCCATAATCATGCGCGTAAAGCCGAGCAGCCATGTGTAGCCCCACGCAAGCGCAAAAAAGAGGCGCTCTTTGTTTTTAAATGCCTCCAGCGCATCGCACAGCGTCAGACTCAAGAACAGCGCCGCACCGCTTGCCGTGTGTCCCGAGGGGAATGACGAGCCGCCGTTGCCGTGCATATACCACGGCGTGTAAAGATAAAAATTCGGGTCATTGCGCAGGGCGGGGTCTGTCATTTCATGGAACCGTGTGCGTTCCACCGCATTTTTAATCGGGTCAATGCCGATACGGTACAAAATCCCGAACACAATTCCGCCGTACGCCAGCGGCTTCAATTTTTTGAGCGTATCGGGATTGCCCTTGCGCTTCACAAGATATGCCGCCAAAACATCCACGACCAAAATCGTTGTAACCAATAAGATTGTATACAGTGTGCTCTCCTTCACTTCGGCGGAAAACCACTGCTTGACGACATTGCGAATCAGCTTTTGCCACGAGAAATAGCCGAGCACCAAAAATCCGACGCCGTAGCCGATGTCGGCAATGCGCAGGAGTATTGCCCGCGCCTTGTCGGAAAGTCCGCTTTTTTTGCCGAGTTTCCGCTTGAAAAAGTCTATGACGGATACGGTTGTTTCACATTCCCACGCACGCGTGGCATACAGCACCGCGGACGCAGGCCCCCACAGCGCAAATCGCGGCACTTCTCCGTATTTCTGTAAAAACAGCGCAAAACCGTTTTCGGGATTGTACAGCGCGCGGTCAATACGCAAATCGTAAAATGTACCAACTACGAACAACGCAAGCGTCAGTACATAAAACGCCGCAATCCAAAAAATCCGTTCTCTTTTTTTCATCATGCTTCGTCTCTCCCTTTTTATTTTGCCGTTACCTCTGCCGCTTCGTCCTGCGGCACGGTTGTATCGGACATTCCGTCTCCTTTAAAGAAGCTGCGGATGCGTTCCTTTGAGAAATACGCACGGTTCTCGTGCAGTTTATGGAGCTGGAACAGTATACAGCCGAGATATCCTGCGACAATGTCCCCCATTGTATCGGAATTGCCGTGCTGTACGCCCATATGCATCACACAGTCCGTTAAAAATTCAATAATTTCCCATGCCCCCGCACAGGTGCAGGAAAACAGCCCTGCAAACACGATGATAATAAACGGTTCGCGGTGTACATTCAGACGCTGAAAAAGCCATTCGGCAATATATACGCCGATATAGCCGAGAATCAGCCCGCTGATAAAATGCACCACGCGGTCATACCCGGGGAATTTGTCGTAAAGCTTTAAAATCGACCCCGCCGCCGCAGACAGCGTGAACAGATTGACCATTAAATATGTACCGACGGGGAAACGGCAGAGCAAAATGCCCAGCGCTACAATCGCAAGCTCCATACCGACCATATCGAACAATTCGGCATTCGGCGGCGCGCAAAGAGAGAATATCAAAATCACCAAGGACGCGCCGAGCGAAATGCCCAAGCGCCGCAGAGCTTCAATTTTGTTGCCTTTCCAATCGGATAATGTGGGTTTCATAAGGGTCTGCCTTTCTTTATTAAATACTTTCTAAATACGCACACAGTGCCGTATGCTCCCGCAAATATGTGCCGTATTTGTCCGCGTCTGCCGAAGCATGTACGGCATAATTGCTGACGGTTTTCAAAAAATCCTGTACTTCTACCCATTGCGGCATCAACCCGCGGGCGGTCTCGGCGGGCGTACGGTTTTGTTTGCCTGTGCTCACCATTTCGCATACAAAATAGTGGCTTACGTATTTATATTCCGCATAATACTCGTTGAGCATCAAAACCTGTTTTCGCGGTTCTACAATATATCCTGTTTCTTCGAGAATTTCCCGAACACAGCATTCGCGCAGGGTTTCGCCCGCCTCTAAGCCCCCGCCGGGCAATTGCCAAAAATCTGTTTTTTCTTCATGACAAACCAACAGCTTTCCGTCGTGCAAAACAATGCCCCGACAGCCGATGCGGGTTTTTGTATGCTTTTCCAATCGGTTTTCACCGAAAATTTCCAGTTGTTGCATGGGGTACCTCCTTTTCGTAGGGAACGACCTTAAGTGTCGTTCCGCGAGATTTTATTAGACTTCAGCGGGCGATTCGTGAATCGCCCCTACACAGTCTGCATAAATTTGTCATTCTGACACAGTACCAAATAAATTTGATGCTCGCGTAGGGACGGACATCCTTGTCCGTCCGCGGGCGAACACAGTTCGCCCCTACAGGTTGTGGTTCACCATCAACGCGACGCTTTCCACATGATGCGTTCGCGGGAACAAATCCGCGGCACACAGGCGGTCTGTGCGGTAACCGAGCTCCGAAAGTCTTGCCGCGTCGCGGGCAAGCGTTGCAGGGTCGCAGGATACATACACGATTTTTTGCGGACACATTTCTGTGACAGTGCGAAGCACCGCTTCGTCACAGCCCTTGCGCGGCGGGTCTAACAACACCACATCGGGACGAATCCCGTCTTTTTGAAATCGCGTGGCGGCATCTTTCGCGTCGCCGCAGAAGAATTCCGCATTTTGAATGCCGTTTCGGCGGGCGTTTTCCTGCGCATCCGCGACAGCGGCAGGGACGATTTCCGCGCCGATGATGCGTTTTGCCCGATTCGCCATAGAAAGTCCGATTGTGCCCGTGCCACAGTATAAATCCAATACTGTTTCTGACCCGTTCAAATCGGCATATTCCGCCGCCTTGCGGTACAGGCGTTCCGCCATATCGTGATTGACCTGATAAAATGACAAGGGTGACAGCCGCACCGAAACGCCGCAAAGCGTATCGGCAATCTGCGGCGCGCCCCACAGCACCGTGCATTCCGCGCCCAAAATCACAGCGGTGTTTTGTGTATTATGGTTTAAAACAATGCTTGCAATATGGGGATTTAACGCGCAAAGCCGTTCTGTAAGCACCTCGCTGTGCGGCAACGTCTTGCCGTTTAGGACGATGCACACCATAATTTCGCCGCTCTCGTAGCCCTTGCGCAGATACAGATGGCGCACCAAGCCGTTGCCGCTTTCGGCATCGTAAACGGATATGTGAAATTCCTGCAAAAAGGTGCGGAACGCTTCCGCGATTTCCCGAAATTCCGCAGGCTGTAAACGGCAGTCGGTGCAGTCAATGACACGGCGCGTGCGCGGGGCGTAAAACCCGATTTGAATTTCGCCCGATTCGGTCACCGACACAGGATACTGCGCTTTGTTGCGGTAACGGTCAGGCGCGCCCGTCAGAATTTCTTCACAGGCAATATCCATATGCGAAAGCCGATGAAACGCGTCTTCCACGCGCTGTTTTTTCTCCGCCGTTTCCGTTTCGTAGGTCATCGCGCGGAACGCACAACCCCCGCAACGCGGGAATACGGGACAATCCGACGGTATGCGCGACACGGACGGACGCACGCACCGCACGATTTTACCGACGGCATAGTTCTTTTTCACTTTTATAATATGGACAAGCAGTCGGTCCCCCGGCACACCGCCCGCGACAAATACCGCAAGCCCGCCGTAATGCCCGACGCCGCTCCCCTCCGAGGATACGGACTCGATGTCCAATTCTATTTCACTGTTCTTTTCAATCGGCATGCTCCGACTCCGTTTCTGTTTTTTGCTGTGCTTTGAAAAGCTTTATTTTTCTGTATAAAACACCTGCCGTCACGGCGGCAAGCAAAACCGCCAGAACGGACACACAAATCAGTTCCAAAAGCCGCTGCTGCGGTGTTAATTCCACATTTTCCGAGAAAAAGGAAAATACGGCAAAAAAATTCATTTTGTTTCGTTCCTTTCTCTTCGTATTTTTATTGCCCGCCGTCAGGTTGTGCGGATTTTACGGGCGCGCGGTGCACGCCCCTATGCGGTTTATGCAAATTGTCATTCTGAGCCGCAGGCGAAGAATCTCACACGGCACAGAGTGAATCTGATTCGCGCGTAAGGCGGGGTGCGGGCGAACGCAGTGTAAAGTGTAATAAGATAGTTTACAAAAAGTGTAAGGACATCGTTTACAGTTTTTGATAGAA
>ERZ808028.350-NODE-350-length-41606-cov-7.569385_pt1 | contig 41606 bp, 32 predicted proteins | sample MGYA00380184_ERZ808028 | MGnify/ENA primary metagenome ERZ808028 (study PRJEB31490, sample SAMN06133397) | mouse gut metagenome | isolation source: J8_1 | host: mice | place: China: Chengdu | collected 2015-05 ...
TCTATGTCAATCGCTGTGGGTTTCATATTGTGGAGTTTTTCAATCCTCACCACCCAGACCCCAACGACAAGGATCAGTTATCCGATGGAGAGACTGACGGTTCCGATGGAATGTTTCGCTTTGAGAAAATAATGAAGTAGCAGGAGTGATTGCTGTGTGGAAATGTCCCAAGTGCGGACGGGAATTCAAAAATCAGAATCAGGAGCATTACTGCATCAAGCCTCAGACGATTGACGAATATATCAGTCAGCAGGACGAGTGTGTACAGCCATATTTACAGGCAATACGAAATGCAGTTCATAACGCTATTCCTGAAGCACAGGAGCGGATTTCGTGGAGTATGCCGACCTTTTGGGCTGGGAAAAATGTATTCCAGTTCGCCGCATCCAAACATCACATCGGCATCTATCCCGGTTCAGAGACCGTAGAGATGTTTCAGGATAGATTGTCGGACTACGAGACCAGCAAGGGAACGATACGCCTGCCTTATCGAGAGCCATTACCTCTGGAATTGATAGCGGATATTGCAAGGTGGTGTTGGAATCAATATAAAGTGTAAATAATTTTATCTAAAACAAGCCGTCTGTCAACAGTGACAGACGGCTTGTTTTTTGTGAAAAAGGTGATGAATTATTACAAAAATCAAAGAAAAGCGCACAGTAAATGGCAAATTAAAGGAAAAAGTCAAGGTCGCACCCAAAGAGCTTGTCCGCCGTGGGCTGGATGACGGTACGGAGCGCCTGCGGGGCCAGCTCCAGGAGACTGCCCAGCGGGGAGAGGCCAGCGACTACGGCGGCGACCGGATCGAGGATACCGCCGCCCGTGGAGCATATCAGACACGGCGCGGTGTGGAGGCTCTGCTGAAGAAGAAAAAATCCGCCAGGGATCGGCTGCCGGCCAAGGAACTGCGTACTCCTGATTCGTCTGCACCCCCGGAGTCCCCCGCCGAGCCACCCCCCAAATCCCCAGCAGGACGCTCCCCAGAGTTCCCGTCAGAGCCGCTCTCTCCCCATGATCCACCCACACGGGAGTCGCCCCGAATCAAGACGCGGGAAGCTGTTTCCGTCAGAGAGGGCGGCATTGGTGCTGGGCCGACTGAAAGCGGCAGAACAGGACCATCCCTTGGGGAGAGGATGCGGCAGGCACGGATCAAAACCAGGGAATCCGCTGTTCATGATCCCTGCCCGGATGTGCCGCCTGTACCACAGGCTGGATCGGAACCGCCGCAGATCAGGACAAGGGAGGCCGCTGTCCATAATACTCCTGCGGATGTGGAACCGGCCCCACGGCTGAGATCAGAGCCGCCGAAGATCAAAACGAGGGACGCTGCCACTGGTGCGCCCACTGACTATAGTACGGCAGAACCTTCCCCCAGCACTGCTCAGGCAACTAACCGGCTGTCAATTAAGACCAGGGATGCGTACATCCAGAGCCAGCCCGCATCTGCGCCGGAGCAGCCGCCCCAGGCGATTGTGCAGGGCGAACAGGAATTCATGCGGGAGCAGGGGAGGGCGGCAGCCATAAAACGGGCGGAGGTCCAGCGGGTAAGGAATGGCGCTGTTTCCCAGGCTGGGAGTAGAGGGGAGAGTGCGTCTCCCACTCCGGTGCGGCGAGGGTATGCTGGTAGACAGGGCAAGTATACCCCGGCCCAGGGTGTGCGCAGGCCGGTAAGTTCGGGAGAACCCGATACCCGGTCTGTGCGGGATGGTGGACGAAAGATTATCAAAACGGTACGTTCCGGGAGAAAAGCTGCTGATCGCACTGCCAAAGAGACCATTAAGACTGCGGAGCGCTCATCTGAAAAGGCCATCAAGACCACACATCAGGTAGCAAAAACCACCCAGCGAACAATGGAAATTGCACAGCATACGGCCACGAGCGTCCAGGCCACCCAAGCGGCCCGCAGGAGGGCTGTCCAGGCCCTCCGTGCCCTCCGAAAGCCCCCAGCGGTTACCGCCAGGGGTGCAGCAAAGGCCGGCACAGCGGCCCTACGTGCGACTGTCAAGGCCGCCCGGACGCTGGCTGCTGCCCTAGCCGCAGGAGGCAGCGTGGTGGTATCGGTTATTCTGGTGCTGTGCCTGGTTGGGATGCTGATAGCCTCTCCTTTAGGCATCTTCTTTGCGGACAGCAGCTCCCCGGACACGGCAGCGCCGTCCACGGCGGTGGCGCAGATTAACGGTGAGTTGTCTGACTATCTCTCCGGGCTGCAAGCTGGGGGTACTTATGATCGAGTGGAAGTCCTGGGCCAGCCCCCGGCCTGGTCGGATGTGTTTGCTGTGTTCGCCGCCAAGACGGCGGGGGCAGCGGATGGCGTGGACGTGGTCACGCTGGACACCGCCCGCATGGACCTCCTCCGAGCAGTTTTCTGGGATATGACCAAGATTACCACGGAGGAAGAAACAGTAGACCACCCGGCCAGCGGGAGCACGCCCCCCTGGTCGGAGACTGTTCTGAAAATCACTATCACCCCCAGAACGCCGGATGATATGAGGGTGTTCTACAGTTTCACCGACGCGCAGAATCAAGCGCTGGACGCTCTGCTGGCCAACGGCGGGCTGCTGACCACACTGGCGGGTGACCTGACCATCTCCAGCCAGGGCGCCAAAGCCTTGCTGGCGTCACTCCCGGAGGACCTGGACCCGGAGCGTAGGGCCGTGGTGGAGACAGCCTGTCAGCTGGTAGGTAAATTGAACTATTTCTGGGGCGGAAAGAGCCGTGTCCTGGGCTGGGATGAGCGATGGGGGCAGATCAAGAAAGTGACGGCCTCCGGCAGTTCCACCTCCGGGACTTATCGCCCCTTCGGGTTGGATTGCTCAGGATTCGTGGATTGGGTCTTTTACAACGTGACTGGCGGCAACTACATCATCGGCCACGGCGGGGGCGCCCACTCCCAGCATGACTATTGCACAGCCATTACATGGGATCAGGCCATCCCTGGCGACCTGGTTTTCTATCCGGGAGATACTCACGTCGGCATTGTGGGCGGCAGGGATGAGAACGGCAATTTGCTTATCATCCACTGCACCTACAGCAAAAACAACGTAGTGATTACGGACAAAAGCGGTTTTACATCTATTGCAAGGCCAAATTATTACAGCGAATAGTATCGGCGGAGAGGCGTGGGTTTTCCCACGCCTCTCCGCTTTTCCATGAATCAATGTCACAGCAAATGTCTGTGGTGTTGATTTGTGCCGAAAAGAGCGGTTCGAGCCGCAGCAAAGATGAAAAGGAGTCAATGATTATGGCAGTTTTTCGAGTAGAGCGCACCAACAATTACACCGTCATGAGCAACTATCACCTGCGGGACAAGACGCTCTCGCTGAAAGCCAAGGGACTGCTGTCCCTTATGCTCTCACTCCCTGAGACCTGGGACTATACCCTCTCCGGTCTGGCCCGCATCAGCTTGGAGGGGAAGGATGCCATCCGGGCCGCCGTGGTGGAGCTGGAAAAGGCGGGGTATATCCAGCGCGGCCAGACTACCGATAAGGCCGGGAAGTTCAGCGGCAACGAGTACATCATTCGGGAGTATCCCACTGCCCAGACGCCGTCGTTGGAAGAACCGTCGTCGGAAAACCCGACGACGGCTTCCACGCAGACTGAAAGCACGTCGCCGGTTTTTCCAACGCAAATAAATATAAAAGAAAATAAAATAACTGATTTAACAAGTAAAGATTCACTTCCTTTCCCTTCATCCCCTCCCGCTCCGGCAGTAGGGTCGAAGGAAGCGAAGGGAAAGAGGTGAGAGAGAAGAAATGCTGTCAGTAAGAGCGAGATGGACGGCTATCGGGCTCTGATCCGGGAGAACATCTGCTATGACGACTTCGTGCGCGAGCGTCCCTACGATGCCGCCCAACTGGACGAGATGGTGGAGTTGATGGTGGAAGCGGTCTGCTCCAGGAAAGAGACCATCCGGATGGCGGGAAACGACTTTCCCCAGGCGGTGGTAAAGTCCCGGCTGCTGAAACTGGACGAGCAGCATATCCGCTTCGTGTTCGACTGTCTCCAGGAGAACACCACCCAGGTGCGGAACATGAAGCAGTACCTACTGACGGTGCTGTACAATGCCCCGGTCACTATAGAGAGCCACTACGCCGCTCAAGTTAATCATGATTTTTATTATGCACCTAAAGCAGCGGCATGTGGCCAATGCGGATAGGGAGGACTGTGCCAAGGAAAGAGTTTCAAAGCGTATGGGGGTGGTTTTCAAACGACACTTCAATGCAAAACTCGGTGTCCATTTGTTCATAGATCAAAAACTGAGAGAGAAACAGAATATACCACACACCGAGGACAGGCAGCAGGAGCAAGGTCCAGGGGGCGAACAGAACGAATACTGTCCAGTAACCCAGCTGCAAGAACCCGACGCCTAGCACTCGCCAGAAATATTTGATGCAGAACAGCAGGCAGTTTCTCAGACGGACAGAGGCCTTCTGCCGGAACAGCACCAGTTGGGGCCAGTAGAGGGTATTGATGATGAGGACTGCCAGCAGAGCAGACAGGTATAAGGTCACCGTTCCTGTGGAGGGGGCGTATTCTGCCCACCAGAACAGCATCGCCATAAAGACATAGGCGCCCAGCACAAGCCCCAGCAGCGCCCCGGGGATCAGGCTACTTTTCCAGTTCTGCTTCCAGGCGCGTTTATAGCTGTCCCACCAGGGGAGGGGATCGTCTCGCAGACCCCGCAGGATGGCATCGTACATCCCGGCCAGGAAGGGCCCGGCGATCACGCCGCCCAGGACGGAGCAGGGGAGCAGCACCAGAAGGCTGCTGGAGGCCACCGCGTAAACAATTCCCGCCGCCAGGGGAGCAAAGCCCGCCAAGGTGAGCAGATTGGTTTTCCACCACCGCCCGAAGCGGACGGACAGCAGCTGACGGTAGCGGTAAAAGCCGGTCTGCCGCTGGTTTTCGTCAAAGTGGGGGTCCTCCGGGAAAAACAGTCCCATATCGCTTCTCTCCTCTCAGGCCGCGTAGTGGCAGGCGTTCAAGAAATCGGTCAAAATCTCAGTTTCATCTTCCGTGAAGCTGTCCAGGCAGTTCAGCTCCGCACTGATGGCATAGTCCTGATACACACCAAAGGCGGAGACGCCCCGGCTGTAGGGATTGGTCTCGGACTTGCAGGTGTAGGCGGAGACAGTGTAGTCCTGCCCGCTGCAGGTCTGGTCCTCGGAACCGGCAACGTCGTAGGTCTCCGCCTGCCGGGCGGTCCAGTCCTCCAAAGCCTGCTGGGCGGCGTCCGCGTCCTTGCAGCCGTAGACCAGCACATCCAGCCGGGCGGGGTAGAGGACCACCTCGTCCCCGTCTTCGTTGGTGTAGGGCTCTCCCTCGCCGATGGTCCAGGAGGCCAGGTACATATCCGTAATGGACAGGGCATCCTTATTGTCCTGCAATGTCAAATCATGCCCCGGCTCCTCTACCCCCAGAACGCCGCCTAGGGTAGTCCAGCTCTCGTTCCAGGCTGTGCCGTCCGCCGCCTGTTCGGGGGTAGTTTTTGTGCAGCCGGTCAGTAGCAGGCACAGGGTCAGCAGACAGACAATAAACCTTTTCATGAGGCAGCCTCCTTACTCAACGCCGTCCACAGCGCATCGCATTCGTCAATATATTGGACCGTCCGATCCTCCCAAAACGCCCGCCGGGCCAGGAACAGGCCGTTTTCCACCTGGAACCAATCCTCTTGCAATATTTCATAATCGGCCTGAAACCCCTCCGGGTCCTCCAGCAGAAAGAAATAGCTCTCACAGGAATCTAAATCGGCCATCAGCTTTACGTTGGAAGCGGCAGCGTACATGAGATCGTCGCCGTCTCCACCGGAGGGGTACTGATTCAACTGGATGACTACCTTGCCGTCCCCGTTGCAGTCGGCCCCCAGGACGGACAGACGGTCCTCCCAAGCGGCGGTTTCCGCGTCGGGGAGCGGGACCCCGCCCACATAGGCAATCTGATAGTCCGGACGGACCTGGGTGGCGGTGTGCCAGACCAGATTGCCCGCTATCAGCACGGCCGCCGCGCCAAGGACCACATACCACTTGTGATAGTGCCACCAGTTCCGGCGGCGCTGTTTTTTTGTGTGCTCCATCGGAGCGTTGGGCTGGACGTCCCGGTATTTCCATCTCAAATATTCGCTGGCCATGGGGGAAGTCTCCTCTCTGGTTGCGGGCGGCCACAGGCCGCCCCTACGGTTCCAGGGTGGTCCCGCCTGCGACGTAGGAGACGGGCAGGCAGACCAGACTGGGCAGATTGCTCCGATCCTCCCGAAGGAGGAGGTCCACGCTGGTTTCCGCAAGACGGGCGACCGGCTGGACGATGGTGGAACAGTAAAAGCCGTCCTGGGCGAAGCGGCGAATGCCGTCAAAGCCAATGAGCTGCACGTCCTCCGGCACCCGCAGGCCCAGCTCCAGCAGCATGGTCCGGATTTGAATCGCCAGGGCGTCGTTGACGCAGAAAATGCCGTCGAAGGCCAGCCGCCCCCCCTCTATGCGGCTGGACAGGAAGTCCCGGAAGGGGGCGTAACCCTCCTCGTCATTGAGGCGCAGGGAGATGCAGTTCATCTGCCTTTGACGAAACACTGATTCAAAGCCGTCCCCCCGCTTGTCCGACTCACCGGGGACCTTGGAACCGATGCGCAGGAACAGTGGGCGGGTACAGCCCAGCTCCAGCAGTTTTTCTGCCGCCAGCTGGCCCCCGCCGAAGTTGTCGGAGGAGACGCAGGGGACGCAGGGGCTGAAATAGCGGTCGATGCTCACATAAGGAAGCCGGGGGTCCACGTCCAGGTCGGGGGTGTAGGTCAGGCCGATGATGCCGTCCACCTTGTTCTGCTGGACCATCTGGATGCACCGCTGCTCCGCTTCTGGATCGTAGGCGGTGGTGGACAGGATGGTCCGGTAGCCCCGCTGGGCCAGGGCCGAGCAGACCTCCTGGGCCAGCATGGCGAAGAAGGGGTCGGTCACATTGGGCAGGATCAGGGCGGCGGAACAGGTCCGGTTGGTTTTCAGTCCACGGGCGTAGCTGTTCACCTGGTAGCCCAGCCGTTTGGCGGCCTCCTCCACCCGGCGGCGGTAGTCCTCGCCCACCGGGATGCTGTTGAAGACCTTAGACACCGTCCCCAGAGCCACACCGGCCTCCCGGGCCACGTCCTTCATGGTAGGGGCGTTTTCTTTCTGTTTCATGGGGTTCACCTCGTAAGCTGTGAAATGTTTCACCGATAATTTCATTATATTCGTGAAACGTTATTTTGCAATTGTTTTCTCAAAATTCAAAACAAATCGTCCATCTACACAAAATTGGGCAAGCCTTTTTGTGGAAAATAAAAGAATTGTTTTGGAAACAAAAAAATGCCTTGACAACAAGTAAATGGCTGTACTATCATAAATACATAGCATATGTAACGTTTCATATCGCAAGCGAGTAAAAGGAAACAAAATAGGGAGTGAGCGATCAATGGCAAAACGAAATCCCTCAGCGGCGGCGGGAACCGCCGCCGCGCTTGCCCGGCCGGGCAAGACCCTGGGTCAGCGCATCATGGACAACTGGCAGCTGTATTTGCTGCTGCTGGTCCCGGTGGTCCTGACCTTTGTTTATAAGTACATCCCCATGTACGGCATCCAGATTGCCTTCCGGGACTTCAAAGCCAGCCGGGGCTATCTGGGCAGCGAATGGGTGGGCTGGTACTGGTTTGAGCGCTTCTTCAGCGCCCCCACCTTCGCCCGGATGATCCGGAACACGGTACTCATCAGCCTGTACAGCCTGCTGTGGAGCTTTCCGGTCCCCATTATTCTGTCCCTGATGATTAACCAGCTCCGCAGCGCCAAGTATAAGCGGGTGGTGCAGACCGTCCTCTATGCGCCCCACTTTATCTCCGTCATGGTTATCTGCGGTATGATCAAGATTTTCCTCAGCCCCTCGGGCGGTCTGCTCAACCTGATTCTGGGCACCCAGGTGGATTTTTTGACCCAGTCCTCCGCCTTCCGCACCATTTACGTGGCCTCCGGCATCTGGCAGGACGCCGGGTGGGGCTGCATCATCTACCTGGCTACTCTAGCCAATGTGGACCCTGGCCTGTACGAGGCGGCCAAGATGGACGGCGCCTCCGTCTTCCAGCGCATCCGGAACATCGACCTGCCCGCCCTTCTGCCCATGGCGATTCTGAATTTGATTATGGCTGCGGGCGGACTGATGAACGTGGGCTTTGAGAAAGTCTGGCTGCTCCAGACCGACCTGAACAAGGCCACCTCTGACGTGATCGCGGTGTATGTCTACGAACAGGGCATCCAAAACGCCAAATACAGCTACTCCACGGCGGTGGGATTGTTCAACACGGTGGTCAACATCGCCCTGCTGCTCATTGTCAACAAGATTGCGTCCAAGGTTTCGGACGTGGAATTTGTGTAAAGGAGAAGAGCGGAAATGAGAAAAGCCTCCGGTATGTCCGACCGGACCAGCCAGATTATTCTGACGGTCATCTGCGGCATCATCCTGTTTATCGTGGCCTACCCCCTGTACTATGTGGTGGTGGCCTCCTTCTCCGACCCCTACCAAGTCTACGCCGGGAAAACCTTCCTGTTCCCCAGCGGCTTCACCCTGGACGGCTATAAGGCGGTCTTCCTCAACGATGGCATTGTCTCCGGTTTTCTGAACTCGGTGAAATACACCGTAGTGGGTACTATTTTCTCGGTGGTCATGCTGTACATCACCGCTTACCCCCTGGCCCAGAAGGACCTGCCTGGGCGGAAAGCTCTGAGCATCTTCTTCCTGTTCACCATGTACTTCGCAGGCGGACTGGTCCCCACCTATCTGGTGGTCAAGTCCACCGGGCTGGTGGGCAGCATGTGGTCCCTGTTTCTCCCCGGCGGCGTGGGGGTAGGCAATATGATTATTGTCCGCAACTATTTCCAGAACTCCATCCCCCGGGACCTGGTGGAGGCCGCCGAGATTGACGGCTGCTCCAAGCTGCGCACCTTTTTTTCTGTGGTAATCCCCCTGTCCATGCCCATCCTGGCGGTGATGGTGGTGTTCTCCATGGTGGCCTACTGGAACGACTGGTTCACCGCTCTGATCTACCTGGGCGGCAAAAACATCCCCCTGCCCCTGGTCATGCGGAACATTCTCATCAAGAGCTCCGCCACAGCCAGTCAGGCGGCGACTATCTCCGGCGGTTACGCTGAGCTGAACAAGCTCACCGAGCTGCTGAAATTCTGCTCCATGATCGTGGCGGCACTGCCCATGCTGGTGATCTACCCCTTCGTCCAGAAGTATTTCGAGAAGGGCTTCATGGCTGGCGCGGTTAAGGGTTGAGAGGAGGAATTTTCATGAAAAAGAAAATTTTTTCAGCGGCTTTGTCCGCCGCAATGGCGCTGTCCCTCCTGTCCGGCTGTGCCGGGGGACTGGTGAACAACGTGAACGACGGCACGGTCAACACCAACCTGGACCAGACCGAGTTCAACATTATGGGCGGTATCTCCGCCCTGTCCAGCGGCTATGAGAATAACGAGGTGCTCACCGCCCTCCAGGAGCAGGCTGGGATTCACATTACCTGGGAAACCATGTCCGACTCCCTGGCCGAGCAGGTGAACATCCGCATCACCGGCGGCCAGTACCCCGACGCCTTTATGGGGGTGGGCTTCTCCAACTACGACCTGGCCCGGTACGGGGACGACGGCACCTTCCTGGACCTGACCCCCTACCTGACCCCGGACATCATGCCCAACCTGTGCGCCATTCTGGAGGAGCACCCGGAAATTCGGGCAGCCATCACCCAGGAGGACGGCAAGATCTACGGCCTGCCAGCTGGTGAGCAGATGACCACCGCCGGCATCGGAGCGGATTTGGACAACGCCTACTCCATCTTCTCCGTTCCTCAGTACAGCATGATTAACAAGGCGTGGCTGGACGACCTGGGCCTGGAGGTTCCCACCTCTCTGGACGAGCTTCACGACGCGCTGAAGGCCTTCAAGGATAACGATATGTCCGCCAAATACTACGGCAACGCCCCCGGAACCACCTTGCCTATGTCCACCGGATTTGACCAGTGGTGCTGGGGCCAGAATATCTTTTACTCCGGCTTCGGCTTTACCAACTGGCACAACGATGTCATCAATGACCTGCACCTCAAAAGCGACGGAACTGTGGAGTTCGTCTGCGTCTCCGACGCCTACCGGGACTGCCTGACTTATTTCCACGACTGGTACAACCAGGGGCTGATGGATGTGGAGATGTTCTCCCAGAGCGACAGCCAGCTCATCGCCAAGTGCCAGCAGGGCTATGTGGGAGTGTCCACCTGGTGGTACATCGAAGAGCTGATGGGGGAGTACGCCAAGGATTACGTCTTCCTGCCGCCCCTCACCGGCCCCAAGGGCACCCAGTATGAGGACACCTGCGGCGTCACCATCCGCCCCGGCTCCCCCATTACCTCCGGCCAGCTGAACATTACAAACAAATGCAAAAGCCCAATTAACTTGCTGAAGTTCTATGACCTGTGGTACAATGGTGAGACGGTCATGCAGCTGCAATACGGCCCCATCGGCGTGTTCTTCACCGGTCAGGACGGCAAGGGCATGTGGCTGGCTATTACCGAAGAGGAGGCCCAGTCCAGGTTCGGCAAGAGCGCTGGCGAGGTCCGCAACTCCTATGAGACCATGGGTCCCAAGCTGATTTTGGCCGAGTACTACAGCGAGGTTTTCTACATGGAGGACCGGGCCATCGAACGCCTCACCGACCTGGACCAGTTCTGGATGCCCTATGTGAAGGACACCACCTTCTATCCCGTGGACTGCGTGTTCACTGGCATGGAGATGGAGACTATTGACTGGCACAAAGCCGATTTTGAGAGCGCCGTCAAGGAACAGGAGGGCCTGTGGCTCCGGGATGGTGGCCCCACCGACGCGGAGTGGCAGGCATACAAGGACCGCCTGTCCCAAAAGTGCGGTATGGACGACCTGCTCCAGGTCTACCAGGACGCTTACGACCGCTACAGCGCGGCGAAGTAAAACCGTAGGGGGCGGCCTCTGCGCCGCCCCGATGTGTAGGGGCCGCCCCCCTGGGCGGCCCGTCAAAAGTGTGCAGACATAATATGCGGGCCGCCGAGGGCGGCGGCCCCTACAACCCCATTTGGGAGGATTTGCTATGACCAGTGATCTGCTGCAAAGGGCCCGGGACTTTGAGGCCCAGTACGGCCCCCACATCCCCGACAGCGAGCGCCCCGCCTTCCACGCCACCCCCACCATCGGCTGGATGAACGACCCCAACGGCTTCTCCTTCTACCAGGGGGAGTGCCACCTGTTCTACCAGTACCACCCCTACTCCAACGAGTGGGGCCCCATGCACTGGGGGCACCTGAAAACCAGAGATTTTATCACCTGGGAGCGCCTCCCTGCCGCTCTGGCCCCGGACAAGGACTATGACGCCGCCGGATGCTTCTCCGGCGGGGCGGTGGAGCTGCCCGACGGGCGGCAGCTGCTGATGTACACCGGCGTTCAGCGCGGGCACAACGCTGAGGGTTATATTCAAGACATTCAGGCCCAGTGTATTGCCGTGGGCGACGGGTTGAACTATGAGAAGATCCTGGATAACCCTGTTTTGGACGCCAAGGATCTACCCGAAGGGGGCAGCGCCATTGACTTCCGGGACCCCAAGGTCTGGTGGGATGGGGATATTTTCTACGCCGTGATCGGCAACCGCACCGCCGACGGAAGCGGGGCCATCCTGCTCTATCAGAGCCGGGATGGTCTCAAGTGGGAATTGGTCCGCACCCTGGACCGCTGCCACAACCAATACGGAAAAATGTGGGAGTGCCCCGATTTCTTCCTCCTGGACGGCAAGCAGGTGCTGATCACCAGCCCCCAGGAGATGAATCCGGTGGGGCTGGAGTTCCATGCGGGCAACGGGACTGTCTGCCTCATCGGGGACTACGAGCCCAAAGGAAAGGGCTTTATGCGGCAGTATGTTCAGTCTATTGATTACGGACTGGACTTCTACGCCCCTCAGACGGTGGCCGCTCCCGACGGGCGGCGGATCATGATCGCCTGGATGCAGAACTGGGGGACGGTGGGGGCCAAGCCTTACCACTGCCGCTGGTTCGGCCAGATGACCCTGCCTCGGGAGCTGGCCGTGAAAAACGGGCGGCTGTACCAGAACCCGGTCCGAGAACTGGAAAGCTACCACAGCTGCTGTGTCATGCACAACAACATCCCGGTCAGCGGGGAGGTCAACCTGCCCGGCGTACAGGGGCGGGTGCTGGACATGACAGTCACCGTCCGCCCCACCGGCGGGGAGCTGTACCGCTGGTTTCGCATCCGGGTAGCTAAGGACGGAGAGCACGAGACCATCATCCGCTACCGTCCCAGCGATGGCACTCTGAAGATCGACCGTACCCGCAGCGGCCTGCCCCATGATATCGTACATACCCGCAGCTTTTTAGTGAGACCCAGAGACGGGGAAATTAAACTACGGGTGATTCTGGATCGTTTTAGCGTAGAGGTGTTCGTCAACGACGGCGAACAGGCGGCCAGCGCCGTTATTTACACCTGTCAGGAAGCGGACGCCATCTCTTTCGAGGCCGGCGGCTCCGTGCTGATGGACGTGGAAAAGTACGATTTGACCTTTGACGGACAGGAAACGGAGGGGTAAAGGATGGAGACAAAGCGGTTTGATGTTGTAGCCCTGGGTGAGCTGCTCATCGACTTCACAGAGAACGGCCTCAGCGGGCAGGGGAACGCCTTGTTTGAGGCCAACCCCGGCGGTGCCCCCTGTAATGTGCTGGCCATGCTGAAAAAGCTGGGCCGCTCCTGCGCTTTCATCGGCAAGGTGGGGGAGGATATGTTTGGCCACCTGCTCCGGGATGTGGCGGCAGAGGCAGGCATCTGCATGGACTATCTGGTGTTTGACAAGGATGTTCGCACCACCCTGGCCTTTGTGAAGACCTTTCCCAACGGGGATCGAGATTTTTCGTTCTACCGCAACCCCGGCGCGGACATGATGCTTACAGAAGAGGAGCTGCCTGTGGACGCCATCTCGGACTGCCGCATTTTCCACTTCGGCACCTTGTCTATGACTCACAAGGAGGTACGGAAAGCCACCTGCAAAGCTATTGACACGGCAAAGCAGAGCGGCGCTCTGCTGTCCTTTGACCCCAACCTCCGTCCGCCGCTGTGGAGTGACCTGGAGGAGGCCAGAGCACAGATCAAATACGGTCTGTCCCGCTGCGATATTTTGAAAATTGCGGACAACGAGCTGGAATTTATGACCGGGGAAACCGACTATGACAGGGGCGTGGCCATTCTCCGAAGCAAGTATCCCAACATTCGTCTGTTCAATGTAACGGCGGGGGCCGAGGGCAGTTACTCCTACTATGAGGATCAGCGGGTATTTGTCCCCGCCTGTAAGCTGGGCGGTGTAATTGAGACCACCGGGGCGGGGGATACCTTCTGTGCCTGTGTGCTGAACTACATCCTGGAACATGGCCTGGATGGGCTGACCACCAATGACTTGACGCAAATGCTTCGGTTTGCCAACTCAGCAGCCTATCTAATAACGACCCGAAAAGGAGCAATTTGCTCAATGCCGGAGCGTGGACAGGTGGAAGCAATATTGTATAGTGACTGATTATATTCTACAAGGTTAGCAGGGTGGTTCGACCACCCTGCTTTTCATCTGTGTAAACGCAGATTGGTCGTTGCAAACTCAGCATCCTTTGTTCCGCTGCAAGCGGCAAAGCGAAGAATGAGGAGTTGCTCTTCCTCCCCCATGCGGCCCGCTTCGCCGGGCTCGCATGGGGATTCAAGATGCCTGGCCGAAAAATCGAAAGGAAAGAAGCAGGAGAAAAATGCTGTCAGCAAAGGCGAGATGGTGAAGTTGATAGTAAAATAGGTGTTGAACGCAACAACAATATTTTTGATTTACATTTTAGTTTGAATTTACTTGGGGGATATGCTATACTCGCATTATTCAAATTTGAACCCGATGATTAATCTGCTCGAATGCGATTCCAGAACATATGTCCGTATTCCGTAAGTCATCAATAGATAATAATTGAGAGGTCTATAACGCTATGCTGACATCTAAAGAGTTTGCTAAAATGCTAAACGTATCACAATCGACCGTATCTCGGGCTTTAAGTGGCAGTAATCAGGTTTCAGAAGAAACAAGACGATATATCAGTCAAAAAGCGGAGGAGGTTGGTTTTGTCTTAAATAGCCAGGCACAGAGTTTAAAAATGAAAAAGTCGGGAACAGTAGGGATTCTTTTTCCATCATATTTTGAAAGTCTTAGTAAAAATATGATGTTCACTTATATCTATGACTGCATCCTCAAGCATTTGCTTCAATTCAATTATGATGTGATGATTATTTATGATGAAAACCCAGGTAGTAAATTGACCGTTCTGGAACGAGCAATTAAAAGCTGTAAGGTAGATGGTTTTATTAGCCTGCACTCCACACTAACCGAAAATGAGGTTAGTATGATATCAAAATATCGTTTTCCCTGTGTGCATATTTTCCAAACGCTTGATTCACTGTACACAATTAACCAATTCGGTTGTGATGAATATACGATTGGAAAACTTGCAGGCACTAATTATGCTTATTTAGAGGGACACCGTATCGAATATATTGGTACACAGATCAATCGCTTCAGTTCAGATGAGCGTTTGCGTGGATTCAAAGATGGGCTTGCTGCTCAGGGAAAAACGATTGATAAGGTTGCTATTAATGCAGATTTTTCAATGACAGAAGCATATCAAACAATACAGGACCAACAAGAATGGTTAGAAAAAGGAAAAACCGCTCTGTTCGTTTATAATGACATGATGGCTCTTGGTGTTGTACGAGCAGCAATTGATATGGGCTTAAATGTTCCTGGAGATATTAAAGTTATTGGCGTGGATGATGTACCAATCTCTGATTGGCTTCCACCTAGGCTAAGCACCATTCATATTCCCGTTGAGGAAATGGTCTACGACAGTTGCGAAAAACTTTGTGAATTATTAAATAACCAAAACGCTGTGGAACCTAAAACTGTGTATTATCAGCCTTCGCTTATTCATAGAGATACTACCCTTGTATCTAACCCCTAGATTTGTATTTTGTACCTCATCAGGAAATCGTTATTGATTGTATGTAGAAATTCAAAAGGTCGATGGACAATTCATAGTTGTACAAAAATGTCTTTAACACAAAAACAAAAATTCAAAATCCGTTTTTTTCACGTGGAAAAAACGGATTTTGTTGTGCAATCATCCAAATGTGTTTGTTGGCTGCTGGAAATGTTGAAAATAACCAAAGACCACTTGACAAAAGCCTTGTTGGTTGGTACACTTATAGTATCGCATACGTATGCGAACAGCGAGATTTGCTGCGGAAAGGGTGGTGTGGAAGCGCATACGTATTCAGTTCGGGGTTAAATCCCATTTATGAGACACAATGTCCTCATAAATAACAAAAAAGGAGATGTTTAAAATGAAAAGATTTGCAAGTGCGCTCCTGATCTTAGCTTTGCTGTTCTGCGCTGCCGGATGTTCAGACAAGGACGGTAATAAGAGCAATGACAGCAGCAAGGACAACAACGGCAGCAGCAATGCCGACGTGAACTGGCCTACTGGTGCTACAACCATTTTTGTCGGTGCGCAAGCCGGCTCCAATCTTGATCTGAAAGCCCGGATTGTCGCTAAATACTTGACCGAAGAACTTGGTGTTGCTGTTGTGGTCGAAAACCGTCCTGGCGGCGGTGGTATTACGAGTTGTACACAGTACTTGAGCGAATCCGCTAACACAAATAACATTCAGTACCTTGCGGCCTCTTATGTTGCCGTTGCGCCGATTTATAACGAGGTGGACTATACCGCTGATGATTTTATCACTGTTGCCGGTGTGGACTCTGTAGATAACGGTTTCTTTGTGGATGCGAACCTTGGGATCAATAGCGTTGACGATCTGGTCGCCTATGGTAAGGACAATATTATTAAATTTGCGTCCACTGGTGTAGGAAGCGACACTTTCCTGTTGAGCCGTGCCCTGATGGAAAAACTGGGGCTGGAATCCGATACTGTGGTCGGCGGCGGATTTCCTGACATGATTCTCAGTACCATTTCCGGCACAACTCAGATTACTTATTGTTCGCTGGAAACTGCTCGTCAATATGTTGCGGACGGTTCTTTAATCCCGATTGCAGCCTGCACTCCGGATGCCTACACTGGCTATGCCGTTGAAGGCTTTGCTTCCGTCCCTTCTCTGAATGAGCTTGGTTATGGCATTGAATATTCTACAATTACTTGGCTGGCACTGCGTTCTGGAACAGATGATGCAATCGTTGCGAAGCTGGCCTCTGCACTTGATGCAGTTTACGCCAATGCAGAGTTCCAAAAGGAAATGAAGGACGCTGGCTTCTTTATGCTGGAAGATCCTTCCTCTGCCGCTGTCTCTGAACGCATTGACACAATGGTTTCGTCCTGCCAGGAATTTGCGGATCTTATCACACAATAATGAATTGCTCAAGCAGGGTGGTGGCCTGTACATATGGCGCCACCCTGCCAGCTTAGGAGGAGATATCCATGAAGCAAGTCACGCTCAAAAAGAACCTAACTTCTGGTTTAATTGCATTCATTTTAGGTATCGTACTGTACGCCGCAATTCCATATTGTATCAAAGTTAAACTCCAGTTTTCATCTTCTGCCTTTGGCCCCGATGAAATGCCCAGGATCGTCGCTATCATTATTATTGTGTGTGGCCTTGTTCTGATCGGCCAAAGCCTGATCTTAAAAAAGGATGAGACAGTCACAATTGAGTTCGGCAAAGAGCTTCGTGTACTCGTTTTTGTTGTGCTGCTAGTTGCATATTCGCTCCTGATGCCGATTGCCGGGTTCCTTGCTACAACACTGGTCTTTGTGTTTGCGTCCCTTTTTCTGATGGAGTGCCGGGCCCCGCTCTATTATCTTAGTGCTGCTATACTGGTAGCATTCATTTTTGTGTGCTTCAAGTATGGGCTATCTGTTAATCTCCCAACCATTATTCTGTAATTAGGAGGTGCGCTGCAGAGATGTTGTCTCTCATAGTGAATGGCATCGCCGATGCCTGTACACTTACAAACATACTGTTGATGTTTGCCGGCGTATTTGTAGGAATTATCTTTGGTTCAATTCCTGGCCTTTCCACGGATCTGGCCGTAATTCTTTTTCTCCCACTCACCTTTAATATGACCATTCTGCCCAGTATCTTGCTGCTGCTTGGTGTGTACTGCGGCGGCACTTATGGCGGCTCTATTTCTGCCATTCTGATTGGAACACCGGGAACCAACGTGGCGGCCGCAACCGTATTTGATGGGTATCCAATGGCACAAAAAGGCCTTGCCCGTAAGGCGTTGGATATGTCTCTCAACGCTTCTACCATCAGTGGCATCGTCAGCAGTTTGCTGTTGCTGTTTACAGCACCGTTTATTTCCAAGTTTGTACTCAACTTCGGCCCGCCGGAATATTTTTGCCTTGCTGTATTTGGCATCACGATTATCGCAGGCGTCAGCGGAAACAGCCTGCCACGCGGTATCATTATGGGGTGTATTGGTTACTTTGTCTCCTGTATCGGAATTGAAACAAATTCTGGCGTTTCACGTTTCACCTTTGGTAATGTTTTTCTGATGAAGGGGCTTGGCCTTCTGCCTGTTCTGCTTGGCATTTTTGCTCTTCCCAATATTTTGAATCAAATTTACAGCCGTGGCTATCTAAATCCCCCTCCCAAGAGAAACAAGCTTGACAAAAGCAATAAGCTGACTTCTCAGGAGATGCGTGACTGTATGCCTGTAATCGCAAAATCTACTGTTATTGGCTCTATCATTGGTGCAATACCAGGTGCTGGAGCTTCGATTGCTGCCTTTATGGCCTATAATGAAGCAAAGCGCAGCTCAAAACAAGGACACCTTTTCGGTACTGGTGTACTGGATGGTGTAGCTGCGCCGGAGGCGGCAAACAACGCTGTAACCGGCACATCACTGATCCCTCTGTTTACGCTGGGCATCCCAGGAAGCGTCGTCGCCGCCTTGCTAATTGGTGCTTTTACCATGCAGGGCATGACCCCTGGTCCAACCCTGTTTGAGACACAGAGCGGCTTGATGTATGCCATTATGATCGGTATGCTGCTGTGTAACATTGCAATGTTTATAGAAGGAAAATACCTGTTGAAACTTTTTGCACAGGTTTCCAAGGTTCCTCAGCAGCTGCTGTTTACCGGACTGGCACTGTTTTGTCTCGCAGGTTCTTTCTCCTCTTCCAACGTGATTTTTGATGTGTATGTTCTCATTGTGATGGGAATTGTGATGTATCTGCTTCAGCGATTTGGGTTCCCGGGCGCTCCGTTTGTACTGGGTATCATCCTGGGCCCACTGATGGAATCCAATCTGATGAACTCCCTGGTAATGAGTGAAGGATCTTGGTTGATCTTCTTCCAGCGGCCTATCTCCGTTGTAATTTTGATTATCACAGTCGTGTTTACAACATATTCTGTGGCCAAGACACGCAGTATGAAGAAAAGTACCGCCGCTCAGACCGGAATGAGTGAAGAAGATGTTCTGGAAGATTGATTAAGAATGGGAGGGTTAGAACGTGCGGTCGATTACAATCATGTATGATTCACTGAACCGGCATATGCTCTCAAGCTATGGCAGCTGTGAATCAATTACACCAAACTTTCAGCGGCTTGCAGAACATTGCGTCACATATGACCGCTTCTATTGCGGAAGTATGCCCTGTATTCCCGCCAGACGTGAGCTGCATACCGGACGGTACAACTTTCTGCATCGGAGCTGGGGACCGATGGAACCCTATGACCAGTCTGTTTTTCAGCAACTGAGTGAAAACGGAATCTATACGCATTTCGTTTCGGATCACGCCCATTATTGGCAAGAGGGCGGTCTTAACTATCACACCCGTTTTTCGTCCTGTGAGTTTATTCGCGGACAAGAGGGAGACATGTGGCAGGGGGAGACGCTTGGCTATACTGGCCCGCTGGATCTAAAGCGTCAGGACGCTGTAAATCGCTCCCACATGCAGAACGAGGAAGATTTCCCTCATGTCCGTGCGTTTCGAGCCGGAATGGACTTCTTGGAGAAAAACTGGAAGAATGATAATTGGCACTTACACTTAGAATACTTTGATCCTCATGAACCTTTTTATGTGCCTGAGAAATACAAAAAAATGTATGACGAGCGGATTTCTGCGCTTGATTGGCCACCCTATGCGCTTGCCGAGGACGATGAGGAAACCAAGCAGTTCCGTGCTAATTACCTTGCGCTGCTGACCATGTGTGATACATACCTCGGCTATGTACTTGATTTTATGGATGAGCATGATATGTGGAACGATACAATGCTCATGATCAACACAGATCACGGATTTCTGCTGGGTGAGCATGGTTACTATGCCAAAAACTATATGCCTACTTATGATGAGCTTTGCCATCTGCCGTTTTTCCTCTGGGACCCTGTCAGTGGGAAGAAAGGGGAGCGTAATCAGCAGCTTGTGCAGACAATCGATCTTGCTCCTACACTGCTCGAATTCCATCATCAGCAAATACCAAAAGAGATGCAAGGAGAATCCTTGCTATCTAATGTGCGGAAAAATGTTCCGCTTCTGCGAAAATACGCACTGTTTGGCTCTTTTGGGAAACACGTCAATATCACAGATGGCAGATACGTGTATATGCGGGCTGGGCGAAAGGAGATCCTCAACAATTACACCCTGATGCCAACACACATTTTCACACCTTTTTCTGTAGAGGAACTTCGTGATATAGATCGAGAGATGACGGATCAGTTTTCCTTTACCAATGGTATCCCACTGATGAAAATACCAGCTTCCTCCGCAACATCCCCCAACAATTCCTGCTATTGGTATGACCAGCATATGCAGTACGGTGACCTGCTGTATGATCTTGAAACAGATCCATGTCAAACCAAAGTAGTGCATGATGAGGCGGTTGAAGCACGTATGAAACAAGCCCTAATCAGTATGTTGGATGCAAGTGAAGCGCCAGCAGAGCAATATGTTCGGCTCAATCTGAAAGGAGAAAATTGAGATGAGCAATCATCCAAATATTCTTTTTCTGTTTTCTGATCAGCATCGTGGTGACTGGATGCCGTATGACGAAAGCACATTCCAGCAAATCCGCGCACAGAAAGTTCCGGTGCGTATGCCTAATATCCGCAGGTTGATGGACCAGGGCTGTACGTTTACCAATAATATGAGCAACTCGCCGCTATGTGTTCCGGCGCGTGCCTGTTTGGCCTCCGGTATGCAGTATGACAGGTGTCGTGTCTATAACAATGACTACTGCTATCCACTCAACCAAAAGACATTTTACAGAGTACTAAGGGATGGTGGTTACGAGGTCTGTGGAGTCGGAAAATTTGACCTTCACAAGCCGATTTTTTACTGGGGAACAGACGGTTGGATCGATCAGCTTGCCGATCTGGGCTTTACAGATGCGATTGACAGCGAAGGGAAATATGACCTCCTTTGGAGTTCCTTCTATGAGCCCCAGGGGCCGTATGCTAAATTCCTGACAGACAATGGTCTGCTGCAGGAGCATGCCAGAGACTATATTCTCCGCTACCTGGATGCAAATGATGTCCGCCCAACACCGCTTCCGGAATACGCATATGCGGATAACTGGGTCGGTAAAAACAGTATCGAGAAGCTGAGAAAAATCAGCAGCGGAGCAAAGCCGTGGTTCCTAATGGTCAACTTCTCGGGCCCCCATAATCCCTGGGACGTCACAGAGCGAATGAAAGAAGCTTGGAAGGATGTTACTTTCCCGCTTCCGTCCAGCTGGAAAGGGGATAAGGATGAGCTGAATGCGGTTCGCCAGAACTATGCCGCTATGCTGGAAAACATTGACCGCAACATTGGCCTTATCCTTGATGAGCTTAAAAAGACCGGGCAATATGAAAACACGGTTGTAATCTATTCCGCAGATCATGGTGAAATGATGGGGGATCACAACAGATATATGAAGAGTGTCCCTTATCGCGGCTCTGTACATATTCCCCTTGTAGTGAGTGGCCCTGAAGTGGAACACGGGAAAATTTGCAATGAAATGGTGCAACTGCACGATATCGCGGCCACGATCACTGATTTTGCAGGCTATAAAATGCCGCCTGAAACAGATTCCTGCTCCTTAAAAGCATTGGCTTGCGGTCTCACAGACGAGCCTATCCGTAACTACCAGGCCATTGCACTCTACAATTCCTTGAAGTTCGGAAAAGATTATCCAGGTTATGAAGATTTGATGGATCGGCAAAAAAAGAAAAATGATCAGGCATACATTCAGGAATTCTGCAAAGTGCTGGGCTTAACGGAGACACATGCGTCCATGTCCAAGTTTGGTTACAGTAAAGACTGGAAATGTGTAATGAACAGGCAATATAAGCTAATTGAATTTGATGATGCTCCGCCGGAACTATATGATTTGCAGGCAGACCCGGATGAGCTGGTCAATATCGCTGAAGGAAATGAGCAACTTATCGCTGAAATGAAAGAACTTTACCAGATGCGCTCAATTGAAAATTGAAATTTTCTTTTTTAGGCAAAAGCTCAGTTAAAAATCAACACCTTAATAAACATTGGCATATAAAATTTGAATTAGGAGGGCCACATGAGAAAAATAGTTTCAATTCTGCTGATGATAGCGCTCGTTTGCACAACCTGTACTTGTGCAGGTGCCGTAACGCAAGAAGAAACCGTTTTAAAGCAGTCTGCCCAAGATCCTCCCATCCAATATGAAACAGTCTATTATCAAAGTGAAGGTATCAACCTTGCAATTGATATTTACAGACCCAATGAAGAAAAGTATCCTGGCAGCCGTCCCGGCATCCTGTTCTTTTTTGGCGGTGGTTTCCATACTGGCACAAGGCAGGCGTTTCGTGAACAAGCAAAGGCCTGTGCCAATCAGGGTTATGTTGCCATGTCGGCAGACTACCGAATCAGTGCTGTCCACAATACCAGAGCAGAGGACAGCATTCTCGATGGTACTCGTGCATGGGACTATGTACGTAGCAATGCCGCACAGTGGAACTTAAATCCTGAGAAGATTGTGCTTGCTGGTGGTTCCGCTGGCGGGACTATCGCTTGTATGTGTGGTCCGCTTACAGGTGTTTTTCCCCAAGCTCTGGTACTGTTCAACCCCGGCATTTTGGATGATGAATATCCGGACGCAACACTGTCCAAACTGGTGGGAAAGGAAATGAATGGTGTTGCTGTAACAAATGTTAACAGCGTTGAACCTGGCTGGCCTCCTGTTCTGGTGATGCACGGAGAAGCAGACACTACAGTTCATTTCTCCTCAGCCAAAAAATTTGTGGAACATGCGCAATCTGAAGGTGTAGATGCTAAACTGGTCTCTTACCCTGGGATGACACACGGTTTTTTCAACTTTTTCAAAAACCGAACACATTATTACCTGACCGTGGGTGAACTCTTAGGCTTTCTGGAAAAAGTAAATCCCTCAAGAGGTATTTTAACAGTAAAGCAGGATGGAACTGGTCATTACAAAACCATTCAAGCGGCGGTCAATGCAGCTCAGCCTGGTGACACCGTGGAAGTTTATGCCGGCGTGTATCGTGAACAGGTTATTTTCCCAAGAGGCGGCACGGACGAGGCGCATCGCATCACACTAAAGTCTCATGATGGAGACAGTGTAACTGTAACTGGCTCAAACGTTGTCAGCGGCTGGAGAAAGGTAGATGGTCACGATGGCGTATGGACCGTTACACTGGATAAAGATTGCTTCACAACGGATGTGCTGGGAAATTATTTTAATCCCTATGCAAACCAGTGGCAAAGCAAGGTGCGAGGCTTCTATCCTTCCTGTGGCTGTATCTATGTGAATGGCATTCCGATGGATGAAGCACATTCTCTGAAAAACACCACACTGAATCAAACAGATTCTAAAGGTACTGTGACAACACTTGATGTTGCCGGTTTGTATGATACCAAGAATACATGGATGGCAGAGGTTGACAAAGAAACTGGAATTACAAAAATCCTAGCAAACTTTGGCACGGTCAATCCCAATGCCGCTGGTGTTTTGGTGGAAAGCAACACGCGCAAGCAAGTTATTACAGCTGCATGGAACTCCGGCTATATCACTATTGATGGTATTCGTGTGACCAACGGCAGCGGACCTAAGACCATTAACTTTGCCCAGCTCGGTTCAAAATCTATGGCAGGCGCTTTATCTACCCACGGCGGACACCATTGGATCATTGAAAATTGTGATCTGAGTTATAATCGTGGTGTTGCACTGGACTTTGGCCTTGGTTCCCGTGGATATATGTATGATATGTGTGGTTATCCGAGCAAGGGTGAGAATCCTGATCCTGAGCCTGATCTCTATGGCTATCATATCATTCGCAATAACTATATCCATAATAATATGACCAACGGCGCTATGGCATATCGCGGAGCATATACAGAAATATATAACAACATCTTGTCAAATAATGACGATATGAATACCGCCCTGGCCTCTGAAGGTTACATTAAAAATGTAAATAGTGGTTATGGAATTAACATTCACGACAACTACTTCTATAGCGACCACGATTGGGATACCCGTGCCATTTGGTACGATACAGAGGTGGATGGTTCTTCCATCACAAACAATATCTTCTTCTCCAATGGGCCGGATGGAAAAGGATTCAGCTTCATCATGTGGGAGGATGGAAATGGATGGGCGCTATGCAACAACAATGTGTTTGTAAACGTCGGATTCCGCAACGCCACGTCTTCCAGTGTACTGTTAGTAAACAACCTGTTTCTTAACAATACAAAGCGTGCAGATTTTCCCGGAAGTAATGTTCCCGCAAAGGCATATGGTTGGGACGGGTACTCTCGTTCGCTGCGGGCTAAATATCCTGGTACATTAGAGACTATCTGTTTAGATGGTGATGATGGAAACAGCCATTTCCAGACATACTGCCGTTTCAACAAAATGTTGAACAATATTTTCTTCACACAGGGGCTTAACAGCAACGAATCAATGGCTGACTGCTCCGATGCAGATTACAACAATAAGTACTATGAATTTATCAACGATGTTAACTACGAGGACTTTACCACAGATAATGTCGACCCCGATAAGTTCACAGGACTTGCCGCTGACAACTGGACACCTGTTACGCCCAATTACGCTGAAGATGCAAGTCGTGCCTATGGTAATGAGTGTGATTATAATGTGTACTATGGCGGAGCTGCCCCCATCAACTATCAATATGGTGAAGCTCGTGGCTATGTTGCAGATGCCAACAGTAAAACTGTGAATGGCGGCAGCTATACGGTGGAAGGTGATGAGACCAGCTTTAAGTTGACTTTGAATGTGGATAACAGCATCTATACCGTTAACGCTCCCAGTATAACTAGCGAGCTGCTGGGGCAGCCGGGCCTATACAAACATCTTGGTGTTGATTTCCCTGTGCAGATCAGCAATACAGATTATTTTGGAAATGAACGTACAGAAACAACGGTTGTAGGTCCATTTGCTGTCACAAAATCCTGTGTACTCAATCGGACGATTGGAACAAAGGAAACTGCTCAGGCTAAAATTGAAGTTGCCATCAACATGAATTAAGCGCTCTAAGGGCTTGCCACATCGCCGCGGCAAGCCCTTCTTTCATGAAAACCGAAATCAATCTGGAGCATATGTCTTCCGCTTGGATAATCAAAATAGCGGCATAGGGAAATGGAGGTAAAAATGATAGTTTTCATCTTTCTGCTTTGCTTTATCGCCAGTACTATTGGCGGTATATGCGGTATTGGCGGTGGTGTAGTAATTAAGCCATTATTGGATGCTACGGACATCATGTCAGTACCCACAGCATCCTTTTTGTCCGGAATAACTGTGTTATCAATGGCGTGTATCAATGTTTGGAAAAACCGTAAAAGAAACGAACTTGAATTGTCGAGAAGTCTCCCTCTGGGGGTAGGTGCAGCCATAGGCGGTATCGTTGGGAAACAAGTATTTTCACTTCTCAAGGATACTGTACAGGCTGACCATATTGTAGGTGCTGTACAGGCTATTACCCTGGCTGTTCTGGTATTGGGTACATTGATATATGTACTATTCAAATCCCGAATTAGATCCAAGGATATCCAAGGATGGTTTGTACCAGTAGTGATTGGTTTGCTATTAGGATTTTGTTCTTCTTTTCTGGGTATAGGCGGCGGACCGATGAATTTAGCGGTACTATACTACTTTTTCTCTATGGATACGAAGAAAGCGGTAGTCAACTCCATTTTAATTATTTTAATCAGCCAAGTAGCCAGTTTGGCAATGACCCTGGCAACCTGGACAGTTCCGGATTTTGAGTGGGGCCATTTGATTGCAATGGTCATCGCTGGCGCGCTTGGAGGAAACTTATCAGCAAAGCTACACAAAAAGTTGTCTACAGATATGACAGACAATCTTTTTGTCGGTTTACTAATCGTTATTATCTGTTTGTGTATTTATAACGCTGTACGTATGTTAATCTGATTAAAAAATCCCGATTATTGAAAAGTAAAATTCAATCATCGGGATTTTTCAATGGTGAAATAATTTCTTATTTTCCTAACTGCTTTTTTTGAATTTTGCTTGCGATAAGAGCCAGTTTTTCATATGCATGCTGAAAAAACATCTGGTAACCTTCACAAAAATAGTTTAATCCTGTTTCGCCTTCAAATGTTGTCATTCTGCTGCGAAAGCAACCGCCACGGCATAGCTCTCTCCATTGGCAACTCATGCATCTGTCAGGCAGATGGAAAGATCGCTCCCGGAAGCCCAATTCGATGCGGCGCTGATCAATTTCTGTTATACGCTGAGTGTTGAAGTTCCCCAACTTCCACTCATCTAGCGCATAGAAATCACAAGGGTAAACACTTCCATCTGCCTCAACTACATATTGAATACCACAAACACCCTGCTGTTCGCAGGATTCTGATGGCATACCTAATAAAATGCCGATATAGTTTTCAAATTGTCGGATGTACGGCGCTTTTCCCTGTAAATAGTCCTTATGCCATAAATCAAACAGGTGAATTAAAAATTGGCCATAGTCTGCGGGGAGCAACGAATAGGGCTGCTGCCCACGGGATTCTCCTAAAGGATCTAAGCAAGTAATGAATTGAAGGTAATGCCAGCCCCTACGTCGATATTCATGATAAATCTCATTAATATTGTTTGCAATTTCTCGATGAACGACAGTCAGAATATTGTAGTCTACATGATATTTATCAAAAAGGCGGATAGTCTCCATCACACGGCTATAAGTAGGGCCACCATTAGCTCCACTGTGTCGGTAATTATTATGAATACGTTCTACTCCATCTACAGATATACCTACTAAAAAGTGATTTTCTACGAAAAAGTGACACCACTCCTCAGTAATGCCATAACCGTTTGTCTGGAGGGCAAAATGGATATTTATGCCCTTTCGGTTAAAATGGTTGGCATATTCTACTGCCTTTTGAAAAAAAGGTAAACCACATAGGGTTGGTTCACCGCCTTGAAAAGCAATCATGCAATCTTGTTCGGATGGAATGATACATTTGCGCATTACATTTTTCAATGTTTCATCAGTCATTAAACCATAGGATGCCTGTTGCCTTTTTGCTGCCTCATCGCAGTAAAAACAGTAATCGCAGAACATATTACATAAACCAGAGGCAGGTTTAAGCAATGCATATATAGAGTGCATACATCAATACTCCATTCAAAATGCAACTTTTTTGTATTTATTATACCACATAGCCACATTAATGTCCATATATGTATTTCTTTTTACAGATATAATAGCTGTGTCCCAAACAGGGAAAATACATGCAAATAGAGAAAATATTCCTACAATATCAATTAATTCATAGAAGGGCGGCCTCCAATAAGGGGGCCGCCCTTCTTTTTATTTCGACAAGATATGAGCAATTTCTCTGTCTGCACTTAAAAAAATGGAGACCCTACATTGCTAAATATCCCTAATCTCCAATCAAAAAATATGATGATTGGAGATAATAGATATGTTTTATGATATGAAACAGAGTGGGGTGCGCATCCAGCAGCTCCGCACTCAAAATGGATACACTCAAGAGGAGTTTTCTAAGATTCTGAATATTGACAGAAGTAATTTAAGCCGCATTGAGTCTGGAAAACGCAGCTGTTCTTTGGAACTCCTTGTTCAACTCTCCGGCTTGTTTGATGTGACACTGGACTATCTGATCCTTGGACAAGGTGAAGCGAGTACATCGAAAGCTTACGACCATACGCATTTGAAAGCGGACATAGAAGCGCTGATTCAGCAACTGGAAGCATTTAAACTCGATCTGTGAGTTGCTGTGCCAAACTGGCACGGGGATGTGCCAATCCCGCTCTAACAAAATGAATCTATTCCCATTACAATTAAAATACAGCCAAGAAAAAGGCTCTGTACATTGAAAAGTTCACACCAGCAGTACGGGTAACCACCCGGACAGATGAGTGTCCTGCAGCGCACGCCACGACGTTAGAGAAAACGGCGCAACCTTCCAAATTTTACGCCGTCCCCTGCGGTCCTATTGAAACGGGCCGCAGGGGCTCTGACCGAGCGAGAATGCCACCTGCGGGGGCGGCCTTTGGCATGGCCGCCAGCGTTGACCCTGTCCGGGTACACAATGAGACACCTTCGCACAGCCTGAGAACCAGGCATGTGGGGCTGCCCCGGAGTTGAAAGCAGTAGAGACTCCTGGTATATGCCCGTGCAGGTCTTGCCCGACCTGGCCCGTACTGTTCCCAATCTCATCAGGGGTGCGAGCTGCAAATGTGGTGAGGAGAAGATCGCAGAAAACCAAGAATGTGATTGGGGAAATCATCATGTTACCATTCGAAAACAGACAAAACGCACACAGCGACATCGATCATATTTTCAAGGATTTGCTCCCCGCCCAAGGCATGGCGGAGCGGCCCGAGCAAGTGGCTCTGAGCCACCGGATGCTAGACGCCATGCTAGACGGCTCCATCGCTCTGTGCGATGCCGGGACGGGGATCGGCAAGACCTACGCCTATCTGGTGGCCGGGACGGTGTTCCGCCGCCTCCGGGCCGCCAGCGGACTGGCGCAACCGCTTCTCATCTCCACCTCCAGCATCGCCCTCCAGAACGCAATCCAGAGAGAGTACCTGCCTCTCCTGTCTGCTATTCTCATGGCAGATAGGATGATTACCAGTCCTCTCCGGGCGGTAATCCGCAAGGGCAAGTCCCACTACGTCTGTGATGAGCGATTGGAATGGAGGCTGGCTCAGGTCGATCTGAAGAAAAAGAACCAGGCAGCGGCAGAGGCCCTGCTCTCCCTGCGGGAGTGGCTGGACGCCGACGAAGCCGTCCACCTCAGCGGTTATGACCGGGAGCGCGTCTGCGTTCCCAAGGTCTGCGACTGCCAGCGGGACAGCTGCCGGTACCGTACCTTTTTAGACCACTGCGGCTCGGCACAGTTCGCGTTCCAAATCTGCAACCACAACCTGCTGCTGGCCGATACCATCCACCAGAACACAGGCCGCAGACCTATCCTGCCTGACAGCTGCGCCATTATCATAGACGAGGCCCACAAGCTGCCCGAAGCGGCCCGGCAAATGTTCGGGACTACCCTGGAGACCAGCGATATCCAGAGCCTGATCCGCAGCCTGCGGCAGGAAAAATTTCTGCTGGCCTCGGAATCCCTGGAGGACATGGCAAGACCGCTGATGAATAAGATGGCACTGCCCTTTGACAAGGACAGGCCCTTTTCTCAGTTTGCCCAACTGCTCACTGGCCCGGAGCGGGCTATGACCGTGATAGGCCGGCAGCTTTATAAAATGCTCACACCACCTACCCAAAAATCTTTGGCAAGGGTGTTTGCATCCACGGCGATGTTTAATGGCATTTGGCCTGATATGGTCTTTTATACAGCAGAGGACAAGCGAGGCGGCACCATGCTGTGCTCCACCATCTCCGACCTGACCACCCAGCTCCGCGGCACCCTGTGGAGCCAGGACCGGCCCATGATCCTCACCTCTGGCACTTTGGCCGTGGGGACCAACTTTCGCCGGTTCAAGGAGACGGCAGGCCTGCTGACGGATGGACGGGTGACTGAGTCTGTTTCTCCTTCGCCCTTTGATTACGAAAAGAACTGTCTGCTTTACCTGCCTGAAACTCCGCCCAGGCAAAAAAACCAGAAATATTACGACATGCTGGCAAAGGAGATTGCTGTCCTGTTGGAAGCCGCCTGGGGCCATGCCTTGGTACTGTTCACCTCTTACGCAGCCATGTCCGCCGTCAAAGAACGGCTGACTCAGAAAAGTTTGGGTTGGCCGATCTTTACCCTGGGCCGCAACCCGGCCCATACCACAGAGCACTTCAAAGTCCAGCCGGGGAGCATCCTGCTGGCCACCGGTGCAGCTTGGGAGGGTTTCGACTTCCCCGGCGACTGCGTGTCCCTGCTGGTAATCCCCCGCCTGCCCTTCGCCCACCCGGACGCCGTGAAAGAGAAAGAGAGGGAGCAGTACCCTACCCTCCACGCCTTCATCCGGGCGGTGGTGGTGCCCGAGATGCAGATCAAGCTGAAGCAAGGCTTCGGACGGGCCATTCGCACTGAAACGGACACCTGCGTGGTGGCAATCCTGGATGAGCGGGCCGCCGAGGACAAACGCTACTTCCAGGCTATGCTGGACGCTCTACCCGAAACGCGGATCACCTCCGACCCCAGAGAAGTGGAGGAATTTATCAGAAGTACCAAGGGAGATGACTATTTCCTGGAGGGCTGCGCATGATCAACGTGAAGAACGAGATCCAGTACATCCTGGTCACCCGCCTGCTGGCGGATATGACCCAGGCTGGTTTTATGACAGCAGAGGAACTAAAAGCGGCCAAGCGGCTGGCGGTGGAGAAATACCGCCCATCAGCTGTGTGGGAATAGTGCTGGATATTCCCGCCCAGGTGTGGTAGTGTTGTCGCTGGCAAAGGAGGTGGCTAGCAGATGGCCGCAAACGTGAAGGTGATCCCACCCAGAGACAAAGCCCCCGATATCCTGCGGGTGGCAGCCTACTGCCGGGTCAGCTCTGATTCCTCTGACCAGCTTCATTCCTACGCCGCACAGATCCGCAACTACACCAGCGAGATCAGCAAGCACGACGGCTGGGAACTAGTCGATGTCTATGCCGACGAGGGCCTGACAGGCACCCGGATGGACCAACGGGAGGACTTCAACCGTATGCTGGCTGACTGCCGGAAAGGCAAGATCGACAAGGTGCTGGTCAAGTCCATTTCCCGGTTCTCCCGGAATACCAAGGACTGCCTGGCCACCCTGCGGGAGCTGACCTCCCTGGGCGTGTCCGTCTGCTTTGAAAAAGAGAACATCAATACCGAGACGCTCACCACCGAACTGATGGTGAGCGTCTCCGGCGCCCTGGCACAACAGGAGTCCATATCTATATCGGAAAACCAGCGCATGAGTTATCGGCGGAGGATGGAACGGGGAGAGTTTATCACCTGTTTCGCGCCCTATGGATACAAGCTGCCGGATGGAAAAAATCTCATCATTTATGAGCCAGAAGCAAAGTGGGTGCGCTGGATATTTGACCAGTATCTGATCGGAAAAAGCACGGCATGGATCGCCGAAAAACTGACTGAGCTGAAGGTTGCCAGCCCGACCGGACACCCAGCATGGCACAGACGGCCTGTCTGCTACATATTAACTAACGAAAAATACGTTGGCGATTCGCTGTGCCAGAAAAACTATACCACCAGCATATTTCCTTTTGAAAGACGGCGCAATAAAGGCGAGTTGGACCAGTATTATACGGAACATTCTCATCCGGCAATCATTGACCAAGAAACTTTTCAGAAAGCCCAGGCACTCATACAACGCAGAGCGGAAAGAGTTCCTTCCCCATTTGTCCAATATCCACTGGCGAAAAAAATCTTCTGTGGAAAATGCGGCACCTTATTTCAGCGAAAGGCATCAAAAAGTGGATACGTTACATGGGTTTGCCGCAAGCATGATGAGAGAGCAGCGGACTGTCCCGTGGGCCGGATCGCTGAGACGGAGCTGTACGCCGCCTTCGTGCGGATGTACAACAAGCTCAAGCAGCATGAGGGTATCATCCTCAAGCCGGCCCTGGCCCAGCTCAATGATCTGAACGACGCCCTCCAGCGGGGCAACCCAGCCATGCTGGCCGTCAACAGGGCCATCGCCGACGCCTCCGAGCAGAGCTACAAGATTACCACCCTCCAGACCAGAGGTCTGCTGGACGCCGACGCCTGCGCCGTCAGGCTGCGGGATATCGAGGTCAGGCTGACCGAACTCCGTAGGGAACGGCGGCGGCTTCTGAAGAACGAGGATATCGAGGAGGTCATGGAGACTCTGCGCCAGACGGCGGACCTGATCCACGACGGCCCGGACCGGCTGGACAGCTTCGACGAGGTCCTGTTCGCTGACCTGGTGGAGAAGATCATCGCGGAGTCCACGACCCGCATCCGCTTCCGATTGTACGGCGGAATCGAACTGACAGAACAGCTTCGGGAGGTAGGACGATGAAAAACAGGAAGATACTCTACGGCTATCAAATCCAGCGGGGTGAGCTGGTCACTGTTTTCCAGGAGGCGGCAGCGGTTGAACGAATCACCACGCTGTACCTCAACGGCTTGTCCTACCAGAAGATCAGCGATACCCTCAACGGCGACGGCATCCCGTTCAGCGAGGAGACCCCTCTCTGGAACAAGCACAAGGTGAAGCGACTGCTGGAGAACCCCCGCTACACCGGAGTGGACGGATACCCGCCCATCATTGAGCAGGAGACGTTCGACATCATCCAGAGCATGATTCGTGGCAAGACAGCTAACCGTACCAAGACGGAAAAGCGGCCCGCCCAGCGGCTGAAGGAATATCTCCACTGCGGGAACTGCCACGGACGGCTGTTGGGTATCGGCGGAAAGAACCAGAGGCGTGATGCACTGTACCTTCGGTGTGAGAACTGCGGTATGCAGGTCACGATTGCTGACAGCGACCTGCTGACTGAAGTGGGCCGTCAGATAGCGGAGCACGACGCCCCGCCCCAGGAGCCCTACAGCCCCTCCAGCGAGGTTGTCCGCCTGACCAACGCCATCAACCGTGGCCTGGAGCACCCGGACAAGCCGGAGGATGTGGTGGACCTGGTCTTGCAGGGGGTCTCCGCCCGGTACGACTGCTGTTCCGCCCCAACTGAATATGACACACCTTCCCGCCTGACCGAAGCGGACTTCAAACGCTTCGGACGGGCGGTTTCTCATATCGTCATCGCTGAAAACAACAGCGTGACAATACAATCCAAATGATCGGAGGAGCACATCATGGAACAGGCAGTACAGCTTGAACGCAGGGTGCGGGTCATTCCCGCCACACGGCAGCCTACAGCCAGAGGCCCCCGGCACGACGGGAAGCGGCGGGTGGCCGCCTACTGCCGAGTCAGCACCGACAGCGAGGAGCAGCTCAACAGCTACGACGCTCAGAAGTCCTACTACACCCAGCGGATTGAGGAGAACCCGGATTGGGAGCTGGCCGGCATATTTGCTGATGAGGGCATCACCGGCACCAGCATGAAGAAGCGGACGGAATTTAAGCGGATGATCGCCGCCTGCAAGCGGGGCCGCATTGACATGATCCTCACCAAGTCCCTCTCCCGATTCGCCCGGAACACAGTGGACTGCCTGGACACGGTGCGCGTCCTCAAAGCCAACGGCATTGGTGTGATCTTCGAAAAGGAGAACATCAACACCCTCACCGAGTCCAGTGAGTTCCTCATCACCCTGTTCAGCGGCTTTGCCCAGGCGGAGAGTGAATCCCTCAGTAAAAATGTCAGACAGGGGAAGCAGTTTGGGATGAAGGATGGTATCGTTCACTTCCAATACAAGAAACTGTTGGGTTACCGCAGAGGCGAAAACGGCCAGCCGGAGATCGTCCCGGAGGAAGCGGAGACAGTGCGGAGAATCTACCGTCGTTACCTGGAGGGGGCCAGCGAGGGCGAGATCAAAAAGGAGCTGGAGGCGGACAATGTTCCCACGGCCGCCGGCCTCGCTGGGTGGTCCCACCGTGTGGTCCACAGCATTCTCACCAACGAAAAATACATCGGAGATGCCTTGCTGCAAAAGACCTATGTAACCGACTGCATCAGTAAAAAGGTGGTCAAAAACCAGGGAGAACTGCCTATGTACTATATCGAAAATCATCATCCGGGAATCATCCCCAAGGAACTGTTCCAGCGGGTACAGGAGGAGATGGCCCGGAGGACCAGCAAGCGGAAGGTAATGCAAAAAACAGGCAAGACCGAGCAGGGCAAGTATTCCGCCAAGTACGCCCTGTCCGAGCTGCTGATCTGTGGGGAGTGCGGGACCCCCTACAAGCGGTGTACCTGGTCCAGAAACGGGAAAAAGCGGATTGTCTGGCGGTGCGTTTCCCGCCTGGAGTACGGTACGAAATACTGCCGCAGCTCTCCTACCCTGGATGAGGGCAAGCTGCACGACGCCATCGTAGCTGCCCTGAATCGGTACGGTGCCGACCGGGCCAAGGTGATAGAGGATGCCTTGGCGATAGCGGAGATCGTCCAAAGCCACGGCAGTAAGGACGGTGTGAGCCTGCTGTCCCTCCAGGATCGATTAAAGGCGCTGTCGGCGGAACAAGATGCCCTGCTGGACAAGGTGTTGGCCAACATGGGCAACTCAGAGCTGAACGCCCAACTCAAGGCCTTGGCCGAGGAGAAGCAGGACATCCTGGACCAGATGGCGGCACATCAGCAGGATGAAAAACAGCAGATTCTCCAGGCATCCAGACAGCGGGAGAGGGACGAGTGGCTGGAACAGCAGGAAATGAAGTTCGCGGAGTATGACGATATCATTACCCGCAGATTCGTAGAAAAGATCACGGTAGTGAACTCTGAGACGGTCCTGGTCAAGATTCAAGACACGGATGTAGAAATCGAGCAGAGTTTGTGCTAGAATCAAGATAGGAAAGTGAGGGCATTATGGCTATATTTATAACAGGTGACACACATGGAAATTTCAAGCGGTTTGAGAATACCATCTTCTATGAACAGACAGGACTGGCCAAAAGAGACTGCATGATCATTTGCGGTGACTTTGGAGGTGTTTGGGATGAAGGTACCGAAGACAATCACTGGCTGGACTGGTTGGAACAAAAGCCTTATACCACCCTGTTCGTGACAGGCAACCACGAAAACTACGACCTGCTGTCCAAGTATCCTGTGGAGAAGTGGAACGGCGGACTGGTGCAGCGTATCCGCCCCTCGGTGATCCACCTGATGCGGGGACAGGTGTACGACATACAGGGGAAAAAGTTTTTTACAATGGGAGGGGCCAGCAGCCACGACATCGCTGGCGGCATTCTGGAACCGGACGACCCAGAGTTCGAGGAGAAACAAAAGCGTTTGGAGAGCAGCAAAGCCCTGTACCGGATTAACCACGTTTCCTGGTGGAAGGAGGAACTGCCCAGCGAGGAGGAGTACCAGATCGCGCGGGCCAGCCTGGAAAAATGCGGCTGGAAGGTGGATTACATTATCACTCACTGCTGTTCCACCTCTGTGCAGGATGAACTGAGCGGTGGATTCTATCAGGCCGATGCGCTGACGGATTTCCTCGACGAGGTCACCCAGCGGTGCCAGTTCCAATACCATTTTTTCGGGCATTACCATACCAACAAAATCATCCAAGAAAAATATGTCCTGCTGTATGAACAGATTATTCGCTTAAAACTGTGAATAGAAAGAGGAGCCGGGAATTGATGAAAAGTCAATTCCCGGCTCCTCTTTCTATTTTCAGAAACTTCTTTCGTGGTTTTCAAATTTCTCTTTACAATCTCTCCCTTTTGTGGTATAACTTTAATAAGAATTATGGCTTGTACAGTTCGCAAAAGAGAATACATCAAAAGTACTGAAGCAGAGCCGCTTTTCGAACTTTTTTATCGAAAAGCGGCTCCGCTTCACTCTGTATCCATTGAAATGACTGAGTTTACCAAAAACCTCACTAAAGACATCTTTTTGAAAAACGGGAAAATGTTTCACAAAAAAACATACTCAGGTTCACATTTTAGACACGGGATTTCTCATAAATCCTGTGTCTCTTCTTTTCCGTACAGCTCTTCAAATCTTGCCGGAGCCTTGTAAGCCAAGGTCTGATGAGGTCGAACATAATTGTAAAAGTCGACATACGCATCCACGCTTTTTCGGAAATCTGCTTCCGAAGAATATTCATGGCGGTAAGCTTCTTCTCTCTTAAATGTCGAGAAGAAGGCTTCTGCCACCGCATTATCATGAGGGCATCCAGATTTAGAAAATGACTGCTTTATTCCACATTTCTTTAGTAATGTATGAAATGTCCCGGAAACATATTGAGGACCCCGGTCACTATGAAATGTAAGATCAGAGGGATTCCCTCGATCTCGGAACGCTTTTCGGAAAGTAGACGATACCAATTGTGTGCTGCATTTCCGAGATATGCGATAGCCTACAATCTTCCTCGAAAATAGGTCCATGATTACACAAAAATAGATACCATAATCTTTGATCTTGAAATATGTAATATCACTGACCCAGATTTCATTTTGCCGACTAGCCGTAAAATTCTGATCCAGCAGATTTTTCCGTTGATGTTCTTGACGCTTCTTGTAATCTCTCTTCGCGTTTTCTCGGATGCTCTCCAGGCCAAGCTCCTGCATGATACCTCTGATTCTCTTTTTCCCCACATGAATGCCACTTTCGGCAAGGATGATCCGAATCTTTTCTGCCCCGAAACGCTGCTGGCTGTCATCAAAAATTTGCTGTACTTGCAGCATGAGCTGAGCCTGTTCTTCCTCATACTTACTCCGGTCCGCCCTGCGAAAAATGTGGTTATAAAATGTTCCCCTGGCTACATTCAGAGCTTCACAGAGCTCATTGACATTGCATTCCTCGTGTTGGACGTGTAATGTTTCCAGAATATCCAGCCGTCTGCGCAATGAAACCTCATCGATAAGGCCGGATAAACGAATGACTTCCAATACATGTTCCAGATGCTCCTTTTTGCGAAGCAGGGCTGAGTAATGTGGATGAGGGATTTCCTCCGCACAGTCCTTTAGCCAACGGTAAATCGTGCTGACCGCAATACCACGAGTTTGGCTTACTTCATCAATAGGAATTCCATTTTGACAATCCTGAATCGCTGCTTGCTTGTATTCCCCTGAATACCTTTTTGGCATAAATGGCACCACCTTTCCATTATGATATTCCTTATTGTATCATGACAGGATATCTGCATATGGAGAAATGCAGCGTATACCAAAAAGCTGAAACTGGAAAATAGTCTCGACGGATATGGCATACTGTGATACAATATAAGTGTTAAGTAACCCTGCGCTTTCCTCAGCAAGCACTGACAAACTCCTTTACGATCATTTAATTTTCCTCCTTAGTCATTCACATGTGTGAGTTAGTAAATAAACAACATAAGACTTAAATCGGCTGTCAACGGAGAAAATTCCTCCAGAAAGAACGCGGTTGTTTGTTGCCATGTCAGTATAAACGCGCAAGTTCAATTGGACAGACTGGTTCCGCAAGAACAATATTTCGAAAAATAGCCTAAAGCTGACACGAACCATCAGTTTGTGGGAACCATTTTGATGCAGACGTCAAAGCGGCCATACTAAACTAAAAATAGGGGATGATGGAGTGGGTCTTCTGTCAGTAGCAGGAAATTTGAGTTCATTTGTGACTTTAGCATCTGGAATCCGAGATGTAATCCAGGCAGGCTCTAAACTCCATGCTTCTCAAGAACTGAAAAACCTATGTGGCACTTTTGATTTTTCGTCACTCTCAGAGGAACTGGCGCCTGTCGCAGATCAAGTGGAACTCTATCTTGCAAGAAAGAAATTTGATGTTTTGGGAGATTCTCTATTTTCATCCAAGGAAAAAGCGGAATTTATCGAGGACTTCTTCAAAGCACATAGAGATACATTGCCCTATATGGATGATGTGGAAAAGATTCTTTCGAACTATATTGACCAATTGGAATCTTGCCTGCTCCAGCAAATGAGCACAGGGGAAAAGGTAATCTACCACGCAGACCATCGAATTGAAGAAAAAGTAAACCAACTTCAGAAAGGGTTGGATAAATTAGTCGCTTACAGGACGACTCCCCCTTTTGCTGCCCCAGATACGGTTTCCAAGATCTTCTATGATATCCCGAACGACTATATCCCGCGAAGGGTAGTCTCTCATGCGGTCGCGATGCTTGACACATTTTTGAGAGCTTTTCAAGAAGACCAATCTGTTTTACTGGCTGACGCTCTTGAGGTCAACAATCACCTGTTGCTTCTCAGCGATGCTGGCCAAGGCAAAAGCATAGAGCTGCAAAATCTGGCCGGCGTTCTGTGCGAAACATCCCAATTTCCTTTTCTTTATTCCTTGAGTTTGTATTGCAGAGAGCCGGTCCCTACGCTCCTGCCGGAATCGTATCGCGCTCTGCCGCCGGAATATCTTGTATTGCTTTTTGATGGGTATGATGAGATGCAGGCAAATGAACGCGATGAGTTCATGCGGAGGCTTCAATCATTCATCAAGGAATATCCATCCGTTAAAATAGTCATTTCCTCCCGCAGTAACTTTTGCAATGCGGAAATTGAAAACCAGTCTCAAACCTTCCGGGGATTCCAGGTCTATGATTTGGATGATTTGACGGATGCTGATATCCAGGATTATTTATCCAGCCAGTCTGTTGATGCGGCCAGCTTTATAGCTGCTGCCAATCAGGCTGGAACAGAATATCTCCTGCAAAATCCCTTTTATTTGACTCGGCTGGTCCGGCTCTACCAAAAGAATCGCCAGCTGCCCAGCAAAGCGGATGTTATGGACTATTTGGTCAAAGAGAGTTTCCAGTTGGATGACCAAAAATTTCAGAAAAGTCTAGAGGAACATCGGCGGGATTTATTTATCCTCTTGGAAAAGGTTGCGTTTGCCATGCAGCTGATGCAAAAACCGGTCTTGGAGGATGTCATAGAATATCAGGAGATTTTCACATGGGAGGAACGCAGTCTTCTCAAGCACAGTGGTTTGCTCCGAAAAGAAGGGACGTGCTGGCGTTTCGTACACAATAATTTTAAGGAGTATTTGGCTGCCAGATTTCTCTCGGCTTTACCGCAGGATGAGGCGATTCGTTATTTCAGCGATGGGCAGGATATTAAAATGTCCTGGGTCAACACATTTGGGTTCTTCGCCAGCATGAAGCAGACATGGGATTTAAAAGCCTGGATTTTAGAGCATATCCCTTCCGCACTCGTAAAATTTGAACCCGATCATCTGGAACCAGATGTTCGGGCGGGCATTTTTAAGGCTATCTTTCTGGAGCGGGAAAAGGCCATGCTTTGGATCAGCAACAGCCTGTATACTCTGGAGCAATTAGCAGCTTTTGCCTGCTGTGAAGAAACATTGGAGTTTTTGCTGGATAAAATCAGCTGCCCAGTGCATAGAACCTCTCAGATTTGTGCAATAAACCTGTTACGGCATTTTCCACGCCTCTTTGGCCGTCGGAACGAAACATCTCGGACTCTGTTGTCCTGTTGCATGTCTCCTGTCGACGGAAATGAGGGGCTTTGCTATAACGCTTTAGAGGCATTGTCAAAACTCAGACTGATCACCTCTGAGATTGCCGCTGAATTGGTGGCGAAATACAAGGATTGTTCGGAGGTTCATGTGCGCTGGGGGATGTATCAGCTATTGACCTACTCTGGGCAGCATAACGTCCACGTTCAATTTTTCCTGGATGGCATCGCATACACCCACGGCAATAACAGAATCGCAAATGAAACCATCGCCTTAGTAGATGGCTTAAAGGCGTTGTTTGAGCCGGAGAGCATTCAGATTGCCCTCCAATTTTTAGCGCAAGCAAGACCGATGACCATATATGAAGAGGACGAGGTCTATGAGGTTCTCTGCGAGAAAGCGGCGGAGCAATTTTCACAGGGGGAAACAGCATATTACCGAACACTCGTAAACAGCTACATCTATTCATCAAAGCACTGCTCGCATAGAAAAATGCACGCCACCGCTCATTTTTTTGAGGCAACGAATACCATTGAGCGGGCTGTGATTGACCTTTGCAATGCCGTGGATCGATATTTTGATCTGGATGCCTTATTCTGTCACTCCGATCATCTGGCATATGCCGCCAATGCGTATCGTGATGGGAGATTGAAAAACCACAAGATATTCCGGGAGCTTGTCGAAAGACACGCTCATGACGCAGAATATCGATACTATAAAGACCTGGTCCTACAAATAGACGGTATTACTCTCCCGGAGCGGAAAGCTCATATTGACTATGAGAGATTGAAGCAAGAACGTGAGCAGGATTATTTTGATGTTTTATTCAACAGGGCAAAAGCAGAAGAGCTACTTTTACTTTCCATTCAAAAATCACGTATGCCTGATCCAACAGTAAAAGAGCTAATCCATTCAGCAAGAAAATATGAATATGGCTCTTTGCTTATGGAGCTAAATTACGGATTACACCGTCATGTTCAAGAATCAGAAAAAGCAAAAAATGCGCTCCAAACACTTGATTGGAATCGGTTTGTGATATTTGAGGCACATTTATCTATTCAGAATGTAAAAACGATACGAGTTTCAGACGAGCAGAAATCGGCCCTGAGGGAAATGCTCTCTCTCCTATATGGGCAAGACCTCCTGGAAAATGCTGTCACATATAGAGACACATCCGCACAAGTCCCTATATTTGTCATTGCAGCAGTTTCTCTCTCTGTATATTTAGGGCTTGTTCCAGAAGAAAACGTGCTTTTACAGATGACGGAGCTTCCATATTACTGCTTCTCCCAAAAAGAGGACGCACAAAAATATATTTTTTTAGAGTCGCATATTTCCAAGGAGCCGCTTCGGCACCGTATTATGGAAAACGTGAAGGCGCAAAGAGTTCACGGGCTGGTGTTACGAGATCATATTCAATACTGCGCAGAACACGACTGCGAGGACATTCGGGAAGCCGCTGTTGAGGCTGTAAAGATAGACGAATCTGCAAGAACAGCCGCCATCGAGTATTTATACAAGGTTTTCGGCGCTCACTGTATTCAGAAAGAACTTCTTCCCTTTGCGGATGAACGTACACTACTTGATATAGAACGGCTTTGTCCCAATCTCTCGAAAGAGCATTTACGCATCGCAATGGAACGGCAATTCCGAGTCAAATCTTCTCTTGAATTGATGACACATTTGATAGTTCTTGAAAGTGAAACAGCGCTGTGTGAGTACATCCGACTGGCGAGAGAAAATCATACGATACCGGAACACAAAAATAATTTTCTTAACGGACCAACGGAAGCCATTTCTTCGTTGCGAAATCCCGAATTGCTTCCGCTGCTGGAAGACTTGATGAACATTGCGCTGTCCCCCGATTTTCAAGAGGAGGAGTTTTGCTCTTTACGCTCAAGTCTCAGTAATGCACTGGCAGCTTGCGGAAGTATAGAGCCTGAAACTGTAATGGCGATCCTGCAATCTCACCAGGGAACGCCGGAAAGAAATAAATGCGCGTTCAGATTTTGTTCCTATACTGCGGATATGATTAAGCAAAAAATCCGCGTTAAGTGGGATGCTCCTTGGAAAATGTGCGATGTAAAACATGAGCTGGAAGTAATCTTGTGAGTGTAAGGTATATATCTTTTTTGTCAACACAAGACAATGAAAAAGTCTGTAACTGTAATGGTTACAGGCTTTTTTCATATTTACTGGTCGAAGTTTCCCTAATTGTTTCCCTAGTTTTTGTTCAGGCCCCAGAAACACCTTTAATAAACTGGTCCATTCGGTTTGCGCTGTCCCGCTTCATTTCTTCTGTGACGTGGGCGTAAGTAGCCAAAGTAAAAGCCGCTGTAGCGTGCCCCAAATTTTCCTGTACGGTTTTAATATCGTCACCCGCATGAAGAGAAACCGTAGCAACCGTGTGTCTGAGGTCATGCAGACGTGCTTCGGGTAAGCCGATAGAAGCGACAATCCACTTGTAATTGTGGTAGACCGTGTTTGGAGAGAGGCGATGCCCTACTTCATCCGTAAACACAAATCCTTCATCCTGCCAATCAGGTCCGGCTTTTAACCGTGCTTCTGTCTGTTGAACCTTATACTGCCTCAGCGCATCCACAACAAAGGAGGCAGCTGTAATTGTACGACCTTTTCCATTCTTTGTGGGCGTAAGACGGAAGTTGCCAGACTGCCCCGGAACCTGTTGAAGCTGTTTATTGACGTGGATTGTCCCATGCTCCAGGTCCACACAATCCCAGGTAAGGCGGCAGACTTCTCCACGACGCAAGCCAGTGCATAACATCACAAGGAAGATTACTTCAAAATGGTGTCCCCGGATGGCTCTCAAAAAAGATTGAATCACTTCATTGTCCAACGATTTGACTTCTTTCCGCTCTACCTTAGAGGGTGTCTTCAAACTCAAGCAATCCAAACGAGAATGGCGGCAAGCCGGGTAACCGCAAAAAATAGACAGGCACGCTTTTCATATCTGGTGGCGAAACGACGATGAGCTTTGAATTTGAGGAACAGGTTCTCCACTAAATGGCGTTCCATGTA
>ERZ808028.352-NODE-352-length-41533-cov-9.996695_pt1 | contig 41533 bp, 27 predicted proteins | sample MGYA00380184_ERZ808028 | MGnify/ENA primary metagenome ERZ808028 (study PRJEB31490, sample SAMN06133397) | mouse gut metagenome | isolation source: J8_1 | host: mice | place: China: Chengdu | collected 2015-05 ...
GCACCTGCATGGCTGCCAATTCCCCGCCGCCAATGACGATTCTGCCTTCCACCATCTCGTCCTGCTCAATCAGCTCTTTTTCTGTCCGGTCAACCAAAGACAGAATTTCCTCTGCTCTCCGCCGCAGTAAAATTCCCTCGTTTGTTAAGGTAATCTTTTTGCGCCTCTGTAAAACAGCTTAACACCAACTTCTTCCTCTAACTGTGATAGCTGGCGGCTCAATGTCGGCTGGGTAATATGTAAGACTTCTGCTGCCCGGTTGATTCCTCCTTCGCGAACAACAGCAAGAAAATAGCGAAGCACCCTTATTTCCATTGCAATACCTCCTGCAAAAACAGCTTTTATTATTATATCTGAGGTATGCTTAAAAAGCAAATGTCTGCTGTTACTGTTCACAAAATGTATAGTTCAAAGCATACCGTCAAGCATTGCCTTCTTGTACCGAAGGCTCATTTACGCAGATTTTCCGTAACCGGAAAACCTGGTTGGAACACTGCCTTTAGTCACCGGCCTTTTTCTATTTCCTCCGCAAAACAGCCGCCGATCTTCGCGATGAACGCAAGCGCCGGCCGCTTCATCTGCTCTGGAAATGCCGACAACACCGGAGCCGTCTCAAAACTCAGCACCTGATCGAATCCGATCTTCGTCAAGCCCGCCAGAAACCCGGCCCAGTCCGTAGATGCCTGATTCTCCCTGCCTCTGGCAAAAGTATACGGTATCTGGTGTAAATCCGCCACACCGTCATTATCATGAATGTGCAGCGCCTTGATCCGCTTTCCGAGCGTGGTGATAAAATCCTCGAAATCAAGTCCGATCAGATTGGCATGTCCCGTGTCGAAACAGAATCCAAACACCTCTCCCCCGGCCGCCTCATTCAGCCTGTCGATGCGGGCGGCGACTTTTGCGGCGTCACAGCAGGGGCCTTCCACGATACGGTTTCCGCTGTCCGTATAGATATTTTCCATACAGACCGTAATACCATGTTCCTTCGCCAGGGGTGCAAGCGACTGCAGGAATTCCTCCGTCCGCTCCCACTCCTCCTGTTCCGAACTGACATGGCCGGCAAGTTTAAACCCGTGCACCACGATGTGCGGGCAGTCGAAAAAAGCGCACACTTCCATACTTTTGGGAGCCACCACCTTTGCCAGATACTCGTTGATCTCCTTTGGTGCACCCGGCACGAAACAGGGGTAGGGCATATGCATCTGGTTGATCCGAACGCCGGCCGACCCGGCCGCTTCCCTGTGCCGCCTGAAAAAAGTTGTCAACGCGGAAACCGGCCGATCGAAAAAGTCATTTCTTCTATACTTATACAATTCCTCATTGGACAAATAGGCATTGAGGCTGAAATCACAGCAGGTAAACCCCGACTGGCGCAGCATCTGAAACCCCTCTGCTGGATCTTCGTCATATACGATGTGCCTGCTCTGTACGCCCACAGACAGTTTATGCATTTTACTCTCCCTTCCTTTCATTTCATCCGGATGCAGACTGCCACAGTCGTTCCTCCCACCAGATGCAGACTGACGCAGCCGGTTCTCCCATCCAGACGCAAACTGACGCAGCCGTTTCTCCCACCAGAACGCCAACTGGCGCATCACAAACATTCGTCACTGAACGCCCCGATCCGTCTCACGTCCAGCTCCCGCAGCTGCTCCGCAGTCTCCTCATAAAATGTATTGCAGATCATGACCACGCAGTCCTCCGGCAGCTCCCGTAATGCTTCCGGCGGTCTCACTTCCACACCGCATACTTCCGTCCCCCAGCGCTCCCGGTCATTGTCGCAGATAAAAAGCGGCGGAAACGCTTCCCCATAGCGGGCCAGATACTGCCGGCACATATTTCCCGCCCCGAAAAGCACTCTGGACGGGTACGCCCGGAGACACCGTTCCATGCCGATCTGCCATCTGAAATACTCCGCCACCGCACAGACAAGCGACTGCACCTGCGGACGGAGCAGATGGGAAAATCCTCTCAAAGTATCGCCGGCATCCAGGATCAGGATACCGTCAAACGCACTCTTCCGTAAGCCCCGGATCAGGCCCGGCCAGTCGGCGTCCTGCCCGTCCGCCGTTCGTCCCGTAAAAGGAAGCCGGCTGGCCTCCCGCACCCCGTCGCACTCCCGCACCAGCACGGCTTTAAGCCTGCTTCCCAGCGTCACGGCCATCTCCCCCATATCCTGCCTGCACAGATTGCCGGCCCCCGTGTCAAGGCAGAAACCAAAGGTCTCCGCTCCCGCCTCCGCATTCAGGGCATCAATCCACGCTACCGCCACAGCGGCATCCGCACAGACACCGCGGACAAAATGACCATTCACATGACCGCACTGGTTTTCCAGCAGAATCTTAACGCCTGTCCGCTTCGCCATCCGTCCAAGCGCCGCATAGTACCGGCGATTCTCCCGCCACAGCGCCTCTCTGGCAATTCCTGCAAAAAGCGGCTGCATCACCACAAAATGACAGCCCGCCCCGGCGCAGGCTTCGATCCCCTCCCGCCCGAACCGCAGCAGCAGTTCACGTAAATCTGTCTGCTTCGTATCCCACCGCAAATGCGGCATACGCATGGCGTGAATCCTCACACCGCTCCTGACGCAGTCCCGCACAAAAGCTCCGAACCGCGCTGCCGCCGCATCCGCGTCAAACCCTTTTCCGCTGCATCCTTCCAGTGCATTCCGGCCATAAAAGGTTTCCGCGTCCACCGTGATCCCCTGCGCACTTTCGCCCAAAACACCCTCCGGGTCAGCGCCGATCCTCGTTACCCCGTGTATACTTTTCGTTGATAAACTTACCTGCATCGCTCCCCTCTCACTCCTCCGCTTTCCTGCCGATCAACTCCCTGCGCTTCGTGGAACTGGTAGACTGCGTATACGGGAAAAACACCAGATCCGCCCCCTTCTGCCGCAGAAACTCCCGCTTGGCCGTCCATGCCGGGCTGTCGGCGTAATCACTCCCGGAAAACTGTACGTCAAACTGATATCTCCTGTACGCTTCATCCGTATCATACTGCTCCAGCGGTATTTCCACCGCCTCATCCACATATCTGCAGGCACGCACGATCTCGATCCGCTCCGCAAAAGGGACGATACAGGCCTTATGCTTGTTCCTGATCACCCCTTCGTCCGTCACCACACCCACGATCAAATGACTGCACTGCTCTTTGGCGCGCCTGAGCAGATTCAGATGCCCTATATGAAAAAGGTCAAACACCCCTGCCACATACCCCACATGATACTTTTTCTTCCCGCTCTCCCCGGGCTTCTCCCTGTCTCTCGGCACCGGCCTCACATACGCCAGATTGACATCATAAACGCTGAAATTGTTGATGCCCATTCCCGTTAACTGCTCCATAACGGCCCGGTGATTCTTGATACAGATGATCACTTTGTAAGTCCCCTTTTCCAGCGCCGCAAGCTCTGCCGGCGGATAAACCGGAACGCCCCCAATCTGCGTATTCCACTTGTCCGGATCATTGTCTATGAATCCGGCGATCTCACAGTCCCGTCCAAACTGCGACAGAAAAGCCCGTCCGAACTGTCCCGTCCCGAACAGATAGAGCCTGCGGTTCCACGTTCCCTTAAAAATATCCCGAAAGATCCGGTCGTACTCCTGTGCCGCATAATTCATGCGCTGGCGGTTGGCATGAATCGTACCCGCATTCTTCCGCACCGCCCTGTGGTATTCCCGCAAAGTCCTGTCATTTCTCAGTTCGTTTAAAAAGCGGCTGTTAAATCCGGAAAATAACTGCCGGCATTGATTCAGTCCATAGCGCTCCCGCAGCCGTTCCTCCGGCAGAATGCGCTCCAGCTCCCAGTTCCCCAGATAGAGGGTGGTCAGCGTCCTGAGCAGGATCGACTTCGCCGGCAGATTCTCCACGTACATCTCCTGATCATAGAACAGATAATCCTCCCCGTCGTAAAAAGCATTCAGCGGTATCAGGTCGATATAGCCCCTTTTCAAGATCACACCGATGCTGTCCCGCTCCTTCGCCGTTCCAAAAGCCAGCTTCTTCCACTGGTCTTTCAAGGGATCGTCGGGCGTCTTTTCCTCCCAGCCCGGAGCATAATTCTCCCAGTCGATCTCCTCATAGGCTGTATGCTCCGAGGAATGCAGGATGATCTGCCAGAACCGGTCCAGCTCCTGCAGGAACCGCTCCTGATCCTTTGTGGACAGCTCCCGCAGAAAGGAAAGGGCCGAGCGTTCCTTTATAAAAGGCATGACACATGCGTCATTTTCCAGTTCCATGGGCACCATCCGCACACCATGGCGTTCCAGATCAGCCGCATTCTCCTTAAGTGCCTTCCCCTTCTGCAGCCCTTCCCTGTAGACAGGCTTTTTTACCACACGACCATCCTTGCGGATCATGGTGAACATGGCATTCTCCCGCCCCCTGTCCATGGAAACGGTGATCTGATTTACGTCGGAAAGCCCGCCGTCAAGCGCGCACTCTATAAAGAATGCGTTGGCCATGGGATGGAACATCCCGTTTTCAAGCAGCGCGCCGTACAGCAGTTCTTCCTCCAGAAATACCGTATCCGCACAATGATACTGTGGGAAAATCCGGATGTCCAGCTGCTCCCCCGGCGTAAAATCATCGGCGAACATGATCTGCGGCCTCTCCAGTACAGGAAATACCGAGTAGAACCTGTAATGCAAAAACCCGGCTTCCCGGAGCATCTGCCTGATCTCCGCTTTCGCGTAACTGCGGCCTTTCCGGCGGTCAAAAGCAGACGCCTCCGCCCTGACATACCCCTCCACGCCGTCAAAACTCCGCCCCGTATAGGGATCTTTGTCCCCGCAGAAATACCGGATTCCCAGACGATTGTTCATCCCCAGAAACAGCCTGCCATGTTCCTTTAACAGCGTCCTTACTTTTCGCAAAATCTCCGTGGCCTCTTCTATGTTTCCGGTCTGTTCCATCGCCGTGATGATTATGATGTGGTCGTACCGCTTCAAAGGGAGGTTTTCCGCTTCCATACAATCCACCGTCATGCCGCTCTCCCGCAGGGCTTCTTCCACCGCCCGGTCAAGTTCCGTATTCCCGGTGATATAAAGCGCACACTGATCCGCCATAAACGGATACCACTTGACCAGCCCTTTGGGCAGTTCCGCGATCAGTTCCTGCGGGGTTATTTTATCTTCCTCTGCTCTGTGCAATGTTCTTCCCTTACTTTCCTTAAAGTTGTGATCTGTATTTTTGTTTGTATTTCTGTCTGTATTTCCATTCATATTGCTATTCATATTGCTGTTCATATTTCTATTCGTATTTCTATTTTTGAATCCGGCATGTATAGTTAACGACATTAGAAATTTCGTTTTCGGCCTTGCAGGAGCTACCGTATATGGCTTCTGCAAGAGCCGGAAACAGAAAGTTGTTATGTCGTTTACTATATGTTCAAACGGCATACAGTACCGTTTCCGCCGAATAATTGCTGTAGTGCCTGATATATAATCTGTACTCCGGCACCAGGTTTTTCACATAATAAGGAATCCGCCAGTAGTCTTCCTTCTTATGATAAAGGCAGACCGCAAGTTTCGGCCTGTTTTCTGTGATGATCCGCTTCGCTCCCTGCAAAGCCTCCAGTTCGGCTCCTTCCACATCCAGCTTGATAAACGTAACCTGCTCCCTTTTCTCAACAACAGAATCCAGAGAAACCGCTTTCACCTGACACCGGCCGCCGCCTTCTCCCTCCGCTTCTGCCAGATGTGCTCCGGCCGTTCCCGCATTCTCCCAGGTTAACGCCGCCGGTTCATGCCACAATCCGGCATTGACCAGCGTTATGTTGTGCCAGCCGCTATGTTCTATCTTCTTTTTACAGGCCAAATAGTTGTTCCGGTCCGGCTCAAAAGCATACACGCTCCGGCACTTCTTCCCCTCTTCTTCCAGTCTCTCCATCAGGATCCGTGTCGTTTCCAAATCAAAACATCCCCCATCGACAAAGACCTCCTGCTCCGCAAACTCCAGAAATCCGCCGCGGTCAAAATACTGGTCCTGCCGGAAACACTTGCCGTACAGGTTTGCGTCCTCTACGTATCTGCAGCCGCATTTTGACAGTTCCGCCCGTATCTCTTCCGCATGATAAGAGGAAGTGATCAGAAACACGCACTGGTCAGTGTTCTCCCGTTCAACAACATACCGCAGAGAAACAATCGGTGTTTTCTCTATAAAAGCGCCCTGCTTCTTCTCATCGGAATCAACAATATACGCCATATCCAGATGCTCCGCGCAAAGATCCCGGTACAGCCTTTTGGCCCTGTACCCATAGCCGAAAAGAATGATCTTCTTACCGTATGCTCTCAGCTTTCGGTACAGCTCCTGTTCCTTGCCGCCATAGTAAACATTGTCGGCGTACTGCGGTATGCTCCTGACTATATTTTCAATGTATTTCCACTCACCGTTCTCGGCATATTTCCTTCTGTTTTCAAATAGATATCTGGATTCTTCATCGCATAACTGCCCGTAGATCCACTGCATCTTATCCTGTTCTGCGTTCATCCCTGTTACCTCCATGCGGAATATTTGGGGCAGCGTGTGCCGAACGCATCCCCCAATATTTCCGTTCTGCGCGCACCCTGCTGTCTGCTCACGAAAATAAAAATTTCATAACCGCCTCTTCCCCGTAGATGCCTTCCCCGTAGACAGAAATCTGCTCTGCGCTGATCCCCGCGCCGGCAAGCTGCGCAGACAATTCTTCTGCATGACATTGATTGGCGATCATATAACAGGCTTTGGGATACTGCCTGACTGCTCGTTCCACGCTCATCACCGCCATGCCCTCCACGGTCTGCCCCTGAACGGCGGGAGCATTATCACAGACGGCACGGATATTTCCTGTCCCCAGCTTTCCGCACAGCTTCAAAAGGGCCCTGCCCCGCGCTCCCGCACAGACCACCACGATCTGTGCCGCCTTTTCCACCAGCTGCAGGAATGCCTCCGTATCGTTTCTTCTTCTCTCTTCCGCCTCGTTAAAAATATCTTCCTGTGTCTGGTTCCCCCGCCATAATCGCAGCATCCTGTTCTTTTCAGGAATCCGAAACGACAGAACTTCCTCCCGAAATTCCAGCATTTCATCCTGCACAAGGCCTGCCAGAAACCGTCTCCTGCCTTCCGGCCGCAGTCTGTTGTAATTCCACAGATAGGAGTGGAATTTCATCGCCATATAGAAGCTGCGGCATACTTCGTCCGTAAACCCTCTGCTTTTCATCTGCTCCCAGATCCATGCATATTCGGCAATGATCACGCTGTGCTTGTCCTGCGACCGCACCGACGCTCCCGTGCCGCCCTGCCTGTAGCGGTAAAAACAGTCTTCCACAAACATCACCCGCTCCGCTTCCAGCGAACACAACAGGGCAAATCCCGTATCCTGATAGGAAGCCCCGGGCGTCTCATGAAACCGGATCTTTCGCCCCAGCACAAATTCCCGCCGGTAGATGCCCGACCAGATATTGCCGTGGTCACCGTAGACCAGCGCCCGGGGCGTTTCTTTTAACAGGATCACCCGTCCGAAAATATCGCCGTCCTGTCCCCAGTAGCTTCGCTCCCACTTCCGGTAATGACGCCGGCCCCGGTAATCCACGAACTTATAAAAATTGGATTTCACATAATCCAGACGGTTGCCGTGGGCGGCATCGTACAGTTTCTCAAACATATCCTCCGCGACGTAATCATCCGGCTCCACAATGCCTATGTACTCCCCGCCTGCCGCCTCTATCCCTGCGTTCATCTGGAAACCGTAGCTCTTCCGCTCCGACTGCAGATAACGGATCCGGTTATCCAGCGCAGCATATTCCTCCAGGATCGCAGCCGTCCCGTCCGTCGAACCGGCATCCACACAGAGAATCTCCAGCTCCTGCAGCGTCTGTCTCCTGACGCTGTCAAGGCACTCCCTGATCTGGCCGACGGCATTGAGAGAAGGGATGATCACCGATACTTTGACATTGTGTCCTGCCGGATCCGGGACGCCGGCAGCATTCATTTCGCTCCCGGATACCGGCCGCTTTCGGGAATCTGATGACTTTCTGTGGTCATCCTGCCTGCTCTCCCCGCCGTTTCCCTGCGCTTTCGGCAAAGCACCTTCCCCCATGCCCAGCTTCCACTGAAACGCAATCTGCACGTTCCAGGCCACATACCGTTCCAGCTGCTTTCTCAAGATCCTGTCCTCCTGTGCAAACAGCCTGCGCATATAGCAGTAGAAATAGTTGATCTTCGCCAGATACAGCTCGTCTCTGGCGCGCACCAGCCCTTCGGCCCGCTGACAGTAATAATACGCCCTGCTGTCAACAAAGACCGCCGTGATATCCTGCATAAGACAGGTCCACACCAGCGCCCGGTCCTCATCGTATTGGATCCTGTCGTCAATCTTTTCCATGGAACGGACTGCCAGCTCTCTCCGGTACAATTTGGCAAACAGATAGGGCAAAATGCCGTACCGGCAGTCTTCATAATCAAAAAACAGCTTCTTCACCGCATCCCCGGGGTTGGTATAAACCCCCGGAGCGATCAGGTTTCTCCGCTCTTCCTCCCGTCCGCCTGCCCGGATCTTCAACACATTGGAAACGACCAGATCCGCACAATGCTTCTCCGCCTGCTCATACAGCAGGGCGGCCAGATCGGTTCCGATCCAGTCATCGGAATCCACGAACATCACATACTCTCCTCTACAGGCTTTTATCCCGGCTTTCCTCGCCGCAGTATTCCCGCGGTTTTCCTGACTGATGAGAACGATACGGGAATCTTTCTTCGCATAGGCTTCACAGATCTGCAGCGAATCGTCCGTAGAGCCATCGTCCACCAGAATGATCTCCAGATCCCTGCAGCTCTGGTTTAGAACGCTTTCGATACAGCGCGGCAGATAAGCGGCCGTGTTGTAGAAAGGTATGATGACGGAAATCCTGTGCCGGCGCTCCAGCCGGGACAACAGAAACGCCGCCGCCCTTTCGCTGGCGTGACCGTCCTCATGCACACCGTACTGTTCCAGAAAAAGAGCTGTCTTCTTCCGATAGGCACCCTCATCAAACCGCTCGATCGCGGCGGCCAATTCCCCGTTCGTCTGTGCAGCTGGAAACGGCAGCGCATCGTAGTCTATGTAAAACGTCCGCTCCTTTTCCAGATATGCTTCCCTGTCAGGTGCAAACAGCAGCGCCGCCTTCCCCACAAATGCCGCCTCAAACAGAATACTCGAATAATCGGAAATAAGCATATCGCAGGCGGCCACAAGCTCCTGACTGTCCTCGTACCCGCTCACATCGATCACCGAGACGTTATGCTCCCTGTCTTCTCTGTTTTTCAGATGCAAAAGAGAGGGATGCCCTCTGAACAGAATCTTCCATTGACCGCCAAAACGCCGCTCCAGCTGTTTTGAAAGTTTCGTAAAATCTAATCCCTGCACTGTCCTTTTCTGCTTTTTTTCCTGATCGAAGCGAAATGTCGGAGCATATAACAGCGTGTGGATGTCTGCCGCAATGTGGTATCTGGCATAAACCTTATTGCGGTTGACAGAGTTGGTTCTGTTGCCCCGGTTGTCTTCGCTGCCGTTGCTGCACTCGTTCTTGCTGCTGTTCTCGTTAATGCTTCTGTTCTCGTTATTGCTGCTGTTCTCGTTATCAATGTTGCAACCATTCCCCCTGGCAAATAAAGCGTCCGTCCTCGGCGAACCGACAAAAACAAACGCTCCTTCACAGGCAAACCCGCTTTTGCATGTCTGCAGGTCAAAATCGCTTCCCACAAAGAAGTAATCCGCGATCTTGCCGTTCTGCCGCACCAGTTGTCGTGCGTGTTCTGTATTTGTTGTCGATGGGTCGTCCAGAAAGAATTTCTTCAACGTTATACTCGGCCAGTGCTTGGTCTGAATATAAATCTGCCCTTCCCGCTTCCGTATAAATGCCGGCACAAGAATATCAAACACCCAGATGCCGGCTGTTTCCATCTCGTAAATATATTTCTTCCAATTCCCGATCAGGACCGGCCGTACCCCTTCGGGTACTTTGATCCGCAGATCCTCCACCAGCCAGACGATATCCAGATCAACTCGACGGTTGCTGTCGGCTTTCCTGTCACCGGCTTTTCCACTGCCGGCCTTGTTGGCATTCCTTTCTCCGATACCGCTTTGCCTGATCAGCTCCTTCGTTATGTATCTTGCATGGCCGCCATACCTGCCGATCATGCATACAATTTTATTTTCCGCAATGGGCAGACTGCAGCATTTATCTGCATATGCGTTTCTCTGCTCCTGCAGATCCGTCTGTTCTCCGGTACATTTTGCGGTGTGCTTTGCGTTATGTTTTGCGGTGTGCTTTCCAATCTGCTTTCTGTCAATCTGCTTTCCGTCATACGCTCGGGCATCTTCATCTTGAAAACGGATTCTCGCATCGGCTTCCATCAAAAGCAGGACAAAACATTGCAGACGATAAGACGCCATTTCCCGTGCAATCTCTTCATACGCATTGACGGCAGTGATCAAAATAATCGTTTTCTCCGGATCAAGCGATGGAAGAATACCGGCATCATAAATCGGAATCCGTTCACAGGCTGTATCCACTGCTTCCGGCAGATAGTCCCCCAGACAAAATCCCTGCAGACCGATATAGCTGTCGATCGCTCCACAGAGTTTTACCTTATCACCGTATTTTTCTATAAAGTAACCGGCGGCGTTTCCCAGTCCATAGAGATAGACGTCTCTTCCGGCCGCCTTGTTTCGGAATGCGGCCCATGTCTGTTCCCCGTCAAATTTATAATCTGAAATATGCTTATTATGGGCCATCGCTTCCTGTATCATATCCATGAATATCCAGTCTCCCCTGTCTAAATATGAAAATTCATAAGTAACCAAAAAACCAAAAAACTGATGTAAAGTGTGACATTTTCATACTTTACACCAGTTTTTCCGCATTTTATTTCATATTCGTTTCCATCAGGATTCATGCTGCACAGCAGGTGTGCGTGAATATTTAGCGACTGCCGCGAGGGTCAAATACTCCGCAGCTTGCTGCGCTGGAATTTTGATGCCCCGTCAGCCTGCTGCTGGGTCTTTTACTGCTCCGCCAGCCTGACCATACATTCCTTGCCGCAAAACGCAATGCCGTATCGGCTGATCACACTGTAGTTATCATCGAGCAGCTCCTTTTCATAATGCCGCTCCTCGATCTGCTCCAGTGCTTCATCCGCCTTTGCCTCCAGTTCGCCCAGCTTCTTTGTCACTTTAAATTCTATGATAAAAGCCTCCTTCCGTCTCGATACCGGTTTCACGAAAAGATCACATCTGCCCTTGCCGGACTCCCGATTGGACTTGGTGATATACCCTTTGATCCCGGTGAGCAGACCGGCGACCAGTCCATGATAGTAATTCTCATGCTCCTCCATGGAGCTGATGGTCTCCAGCATAATATCATTCAGTTCTGCTTCAAATGTTTCCACATCCTTTTGTAGCAAGGCGTTGTGAAGCCTGCTCATATCACGCTGCTTTATTTTCGCCTGAAACCATGCACTCACCTTAGTATAGAAAATATAGCGCACTTCCCTGTTAGGAATCCGAAATGTCAGATACCGGATGTCATTTTCACAGATCCGCTCACTGACCTTCCGGAAATAACCTGTGAAGAACATGAAATTCCACAGATTGTCCATGCTTTCATACACCTCAGCATAGGTAATATCTTCATGAATGGGCTTTTCGATCACACCGCCATCGATCAGCTGTTCAATCTCCGCTTTTACGCTTTCATCCGCCAACTCGATCAGCTCCCGCACAATACTGTTTGATGAAGTGTTGGCCCAGTACGCAACCGGATAACAGTTTTCGTTCGCCTGTAAATCCTTAATATATCTGACTACACTCCACGGATTGTAGACATTTGTATTTCCGAACAGATATCCGTTGTACCACGCTTTCACCGTCTCATATTTTTCAGAAAGAGCAAAATCATCACACATTTTCCTGACTTCGCAGTCTGTAAATCCAAAGTATTCATGATAGCTGTCATTTAAAATCGAAATAACTTCTAAATTATTCAACCCGGTAAAAATACTCTCCTTGCTGATCCTGAGGCATCCTGAAATGACTGCAAACTCCAGACCGGCATTTGTTTTCAGCACAGTCTCAAAAAGCGCCCGGATAAAATCAATCATCTCGTCATAAAATCCACACAGAAAAGCATTTTCCAACGGCACATCATATTCGTCGATCAGCAGGACAGCTCTTTTTCCATAATAGTAAGAAAGACAGTGTGAAAGAAACTGCAGCGAACCTTTAAAAATATCCATATCCGCATGGCCGCTCAGAATACTCTTATACCGCTCCTTCATCTCATCCGGCAGATCCGAATCCAGCACATAGCTGTGCCGTTCAAACTCCATGCCTATCTGCATGGTGATCTGTCTGTATGCACTCGCGAAGGTAGACTGCCTGCCTGCTTTCAGCGTCAGTGTGATCACCGGATACGCTCCCATATGCGACAGATAGCTTTCCCCGGCCTGCATGATGTTCAGGCCTTCAAAAAGTCCCCTGTTATCCATGGGTTCGCCTTTTATCGTATGCATGTCTTCAAGAAAATACCGCAGCATACTCATATTCAATGTCTTACCAAAGCGTCTGGGACGTGTGAAAAGATTGACCTCCCCTTTCCTGTCGATCAAATCCCGAATAAAGGCCGTCTTATCAACATAATAATATCCATGCTCGATCAGTTTCCTAAAATCGTCAACCCCTATGGGCAGTGGTTTATAGCGCATATCCTCTTCTCCACATAACGAATCTTCGTGTTTCTATCAACAGCGTAACACACATCCAATCTGATGTAAAGTATGAAATTGTCAAGGTACATCTTTTCGTCCGTCCCGTGTTATTTCACAAACTGCATAAAATGCTCTTTTAAGTATGCAATCGTACTCTGTGGACACAATTTTTCAAGCATCTCCATATCTTCCTCCTGTATTGCCTTTCTCACCCTGGTCGCACTGATCATCTCCTTTTCGTCAAATGCAGCTCTTGGAAATTCGATCACTTCAACACCAAAATCCGGCAGAATCCTCTTCATCGTCTCATTATATGCCCTTGTCACTTCGTCAAAAGGTTCCTCTCCTACGAAACGATATCCAATCCCTAATTCCGCCGCGACAATTTCCCCGAAAATATACACATCATAATCCATAGAATCTACCGTCTGAACCTGCTCCTTATCAAAATACTGTGCAAAAGTTTCAAGAGATATCATATATCTGCCCGATGGTATGACCACAATATCCCCCAACAAATCCGAAACACCCTGTTCGACCATCCGCAGTCTGTCCTGAAACTTAAAACAGGATCTGTCCTCTTCTACGACGAAAATATATAATTTATCTACCATTTTCATGGCCTGTTCTATCAGGTATCTATGTCCCTTCGTAAAGGGATTGCAGTTCATGATGATCGCGCCTGTCTTCCTGTTACCTGGCATCTGACACAGCCCATACCGCTGAAAATATTCCATAAAATATTCCCGTATTGACCAGTTAATATAATACTCCTGTATTTTTTCCGGTAAACCAGGCTTTCCTGGCTTTTCCAGGATTCCCGTTGAACAGATATCCGCATAAATTCTCTGCGCCAGCTTTTCATTTACCATATAGTTACAATGTAAAATGCTGTCCAGCACACAATCCGATAAATGCGGTATCGTCAAAAAAACCTCTGACAAGTCACCCTGAAAAGCCACTGCGCCTCCCGTCTCTTTTGGAATATACCGTTCCGTCCCTATAATGATCACAATATCGTCTCTCGATAATTCCTCCATAAACATCTGATCATAGCACAATTCCCCACTGCACAATCCTCTGTTTAAAACCTTCCAGAACGTATGACCGTCCCTGTTCAGTAAATCCTGCAAATACGCTTCTATTGTCTGGTCATCTCTGCAATATGCACCAAATACAAAACATGGTCCAAACATAAAAATTCTTCTGTCCGCTGCAGGTGGAAGATTCGGCGTACTGCGATACCCGTTTCGAATTGTGCAGTAATCCCCCTCCATGTCCGGGAATACAGTTCTGCCGTTTGTAAACACCGGCTGACAAGACTCTCTTTCTTTCCTCAGGGCAGCAACAACATTCTTCTCTCCTGATCCTAAAAAGGTCTCCCACTCCTGATCCGACAGAATACTCCATTTTGAATTTCCGTCCATTTTAGAGGCATGCCTCATGATCTTCTGCCGCTCCGTCCCGCTTAACTGCTGCATGACTTTTTCCTGGGAAAAAATATAAAGAAAAACATCAGCTTTCGTTTCCTTTACAAAACGTTTCACTTCTTCCCGCCGCCACCTGTATTCTCCCAGTCTGGCCGCTCTCAGCATCCGCCGCTGCCGCTTTCGGAGAAACGGTTTCTTTTCTTTTTTAATAACGCCCAGAAACTCTCCCTGCTGTGTCACAACCGGTATCTCGTTGATGGTCAGCGAACTCTCAAAGAATGCAGCTGCTTTGTCATAATCAACCGTACTTAATGCGGTAAAGTTTTGATTGATCGTAAGTCTGTCTTCCTGTTTCTTATAAAAACGTTCCAGATCCCCAATAGACAGAACGCCTGCCAGCTTACCTTCTTCCATCAGATACAACACTTCATTCTCACAGCTCATAAAATGATGGTAGGCCATATTCGGCAGATCCGAAATTGCCACTGATTCATATACAGATGTCATATTTTCTCTGGCAGTAAAAAAACACTCCGGATAGTAACGGCTGATCACCTGCAGATCCAATTCCACAGTTTTGTAATGATACTCTGCCAGTCCATCCATGATTTCCTTTTTCTTTGTCTCGCTCACGCCTAAGATCACCCCAAACGCCCGGCCGGCTTCCAGTTCTGATAATGCCCGCACCGGCAGACCGTACAGGCGGGCAGGATTCCCCGACCTGTCTGTGACCAGAATCGCCTCCAGTCTTTCCGTCAATCCCAAATCTGCCAGAATCCTTAAAAAATACCTCGCGATTTCCCCTGCCCCATAAAAATAAACCGGCAGATTTCCGACCCCGTCCAGTACAGCTCCATAGATTCCCGCATAGTATCTCTTTTTTGCAGTCGTATATGCCTCCCATGTCAGCAGATTCCGGAACCATTTCTGACAGCGTCCTGCATCCTGCTGCCTGCACAACGCTGACAGTGCGGCAATACACCGGTCATTTCCCGTTCCACGCAGATTGTCGGCCGCCAGACTGCTGCGCTGTGAATCTTCTATCGTGATATCTTTTTGAGAAGGCTTCGTGTAAACAACCGGAATGTCATCCATGATCTGATTGTATTTCAGCCAAAGGTCATCCTGATCCCGCGCCGTCTTCATGATCATCTCCTGATCAAACCAGCGCTCATGGTGCACCGCTGGATAGCAGATGCCGCCGTTACCGATGGCACATAGATCCATTCTCGGCTGATCTTCCAGACAGTCTTCTCTTTCCCACCTTCGGTACGGTTCCAACGTCTGATTCTTTTTCAGAATAATCCTTACATTTCTCGCCGATACCGCACCGGGGAACCGCTTATGACCTGCAACCAGTTCGCCGATCATGGTCTTTGCATACATTGTGTCATCATCCACCGTAATCACAACGGCATCTCTATATTCCTGCAATGCATAATAATATTTCTTGTGGGATTTCAGGTTTCCATGCACCCAGGCCACCCGGAACCCGCCTTTCCCGATCAGTGCCCTGAGTGTCGCCGGAAGATCCTCTTCTGCTCCGGGGAATTCTTCCAGACTTAAATACAGCACGATTTCATCCGCTTTCACAGACTGCCGGTACAGGCTCTCGACTACCTTATGTACACCATTTATCCTCGGCGGATAAGATGTAAGCGAAACAATGATCCTCATGCATCCGTCTCCTTCTAAAGCAATACCGTAAGAAGATTTACCACCACAGCCTTTGTATGCTTTACCATCCCGCTTACCTCCTGCTCTAACCGCTTCGAGGTGACAAGAATATGATCCACTTCCTGCTCAAAGAAATCCGGGGTGGTTATTTCATACCCCCGGACAACAGTCCCCTGCTTCTCTGTGCTGCAGTCAACAACCCCGGACAGCCTTATGGAATGCCCGTCCAGATATTCCAACAGCGCTGTTCCATCGTGTCCTGCACCCCACAGTATTGTCTTTTTCTCCTGCAATGGCAATTCCTGCAGAAACCGACAGATTTTTTCTCCGTTTTTCCTCAAATAAAACTGAAAACAGGAATCCATGGAAAAAATCCAGCCGCTCTCACATGGATTTTTCTGTATACCGTCTAAAATATATAATGTGTAAGCATCTATTTTATCACGGTATACCGTTGAATATGCCATGCACTTTCCGATGCCTTCTCTTTGCAGAAATCTGTAAAAATCTTCTCGCCGCTCCACGCTTCGTTCCCTTTGAATCCGGTCAGCCACAGCTCCTGCAAATGTGCTGTAAAAATGCTGCTGCAGATCTTCCAGCATATTCCTTCCGGACAATTCCCGTGCCAGTTTTTCCCACGCGTAATAGGCGCACATCGGATCTCTGTTATTTGATATTCTGGACGGTTCCGAATGCTCTCGCGTATAGAGCAGCATTTCATCGCTTCGTGCCCATATTATCTTCGCGGCGCAGTACAAAGCCATTCTTACAAAATAAACATCATTTGAGGATGCCAGATCCTGAAACTGCAGTCGATTGTCCATAATAAAACTTTTTAAGAACATTTTATCGCCGATCGCATCCGACCCAAGAGGAAATTCTCCTGTCGGAAAATCGTGAATACAGAACGTTTTTATGCAATATCGCTCCACAAACTCCTGTGTATATTCCGTTGCTTTTCTTATATGGATATCCTCACCTGCCACATGCCTGGCAGCATCAAACAGCGCAACCTCTGCCTCACAGCGTTCCATTGCTTCACAGGTCGTCTCCAGCAGCTTTTCATGAAAAATATCGTCTCCATCCAGAAAAACGACATATTTGCCTGCTGCCTCTCTTAATCCTCTGTTCCGCGACTCACCCGCTCCCAACCGCTGCCCGTTTGTCAATATCCGGATCCGTTGCTCTTTTTGGGCAATATCATTCAAGATTCCCGCCGTATTATCTGTTGAGTGATCATCTATACATAACAACTCAAAATCCCCATACGTCTGGTTCAGGATACCCTCTATTGCCTCTGTCATATATTTTTCCGCATTATACAGCGGCATGATAACGGATACTTTTTTCATTCCCATCCTCTTTCCACGCTAAACTGCAGCTTTGTCCACACAAAAGACTGTATATCCTGCCTCAAATTACAGCCGGCTGCCAAGTCCATATTTTTCTTTCAGATACTGCCTGCTTTTTTTAAGTCTTTCTTCATCAAATCTTATCGCCTCGTATCTCCTGCCCGACTCACTGTCAATCTGTTTATGGTCATGTACAAGACAGTTCATTCCTATGTTTCCAATCTTATAGCCGCGCAGGTTTGCACGGTATAAAAATTCCACATCCTGGTGCATAAAGAGGTTCTCATCATACATCCCCATTTCCATAAAAAAGTCTTTCTCCATCAAAGTCGCCGCCCCCGAAGAATAGGTGCACAGTATAGGCGGCCACTGCGCTTCTTTTTCACAAAACGGCAGATCCAGCCGGCACACGAGATATTTTTCTCCGTTTTCATCCAGCCTGATTTCCAGATTACTGCCATAATTGGCAACTTTCCCCGTCCATGCATCATAGTAAGGAAGCCCCCACAACCTGCAGCCGAGCGCACTTATATCTTCATTGATCTTTTGAATCGGATTACCTGTGAAATAGACGTCATTGTCAAGCTGTAAGATCCACTTTTTCCTGCATTCCCGATGTAGTTTGTTTTTGCCGGCCGTGATCGGGTAATGCCTGTCAAACTTCAATAACCTGTAGTCGAACCGCATATGTTTCAAAGTGTCTTCTAAAGCAGTCCGTTCCTTTTCATCAGAGCCATTGTCACCGATCAACACTTCTCCCTTGAACTGCGGCATAAATTGCTGTATGGATTCGAGCAGCTTCACAGTCAGCTCCACCCGGTTGTGTGTCAGCACGGAAATCGACATGTTTTCTCCGTTTTCCCCTGTTTCTGTACGCATACCCGGAAAAATATTGGAATAGGACGCCAGATAGCTCTCTCTTTTCTGCAGCACATCTCTGGCATCCAAAACTTCTATATCACGTAATTTCTCACAGCCACTTATCTGCCTTTGTATTTCATCAAAACAGGCTGTCGTTACAAGGATCAGAAATGCACGACCGGTGCAGACATCGGTCAGCTCTTCAAAATTTATGACCGAAAAACATTTTCCCTGCACATTTATTTCCGTTCCATGCTTTCTCGTATCATTATCAACCACTGCCAGAATTTTATCTCTTAACGGTTTTTCTTCCAGAATATATTTGCAGCTGTTAAAAATTTTCCCTGCACCAAAAATCACGATCGATCTGTCCTGTATTGTCTGCAAAAACCGGCTGTAAGAATTTATGACCATTCCAGTTCCTCCCCGTTCTTTAAAGTATTCTTCTGCCGCCATTCCCTGATCACTTTCCGATAAAATGTATGATATTCTTCATAGATCACCTCCGGCGCCAGCCGTCTGGTCCGCTCCACTGCTCTCGACCCCATCCGTATTCTGGCCGCCTCCCCCATCGTCAGCGCTTCTTCCACTGCCCGCATAAAGGAATCCGGATCATCCCTCTCACACAAATATCCGCTTATCCTGTCATCAATTAATTGTTCAAAACTTGCCCCGTTGGTACCGATAACGATCTTTCCCATCGCCATCGCCTCGATACAGGCATTGGAAAGATTTTCCAGACGGGAAGGGAGCAGGCACACCTCCGCATGCTGTATCAGCGGATATAATTGTTCTCTCGCCAGACAGCCTGTATAGATAACGCGGTCCGCATACTCCTGCGCTGATTTCTCAACCAGCTCATGTCCTTTTATGCTCCCGCCTTCAGCAGATCTCATTTCACTGTCACGTCCCGCAAGCACGACCAGTCTGTCCGGATATTTTTTCAAAATATGCTTCACCGTCTGTGCAACAATATGGGTTCCCTTGGCATAAGCCATTCTTCCGTAATGCAGCAGATACTTCTTTCCTTTTACCAAAGAATCATATACGCTGTAATCCCAGTGCTCCCTGTCTAAAAGGAAGGGACTTTCCATGACTGTCGCCTCTATTCCCAGTTGCAATCTGCCGATCCCGGCCAACAGATGACTGGGGGAAATGATATATTTCGCTTTTTGCAGCATATAGACTTCCAGCCTGTCCTTGATCGTCATCGGGCATTTGTCATAATCCACTGTGCCTTCCGGCAGTTCTGCGTTATCGCACATGTTATAATAACTCGATATTCTCACCACATAAGGTATGTCATCCTCTAATCCAAGGGGAAGCCCGCACAGATTACTGGCATGAATCATATCAATTTTGTCTTCCCGGTCTATTTCCCTGATCATCTTTTTCGCGAGTTCGCTTTTATGGATATTGACCATATACTTTCTGATCTCATCCTGTGCTTCCCCCGTGACAGCAGCAGTCACCGCTGCAATCCTGTTGTAGTCATCCCACAACGCTTTCTCTACATAAGCGCTTCTTACCGCAATATCCGTGTCAAATACAATCTCTTCTTTCTTCGTCGTGATCACAACGATCGTGACCCGATGTCCGTTTCTTCTAAAGATCCTTGCTAAATTGGCCGTAAAGCTCGCCGAGCCGCCGCATGAATTTCCAGCCGTTGCCAATTCAGCTGCTAAAATGACCAAATGCACGTCCTTGTCCCACCTTTCCGATCAGATGATCAGATTTCTATTTCCCCAGTTTTGCTATGCTTTCAAACATATCGAAATATGTAAAATATCTGTCTTCCGAAATTCCCATATTCTTTAATTGATCCATGATCTCCTTTTCATGATTTTTAGGCGTAATACATATCCTGTAATCAGAACTGATCTCCTCCGGGAAGATTACCGGATACCCCGTGACTTTTTTCTGCGCCGCACAGGAATCTATAAATCCCGCCACGGGAAGGCCCAGTGTTTCAAATATGTCCAGACATAACGCTCCCCTCATCCCCGCTCCCCATATGTAATATTCTGTATCCTGATCAAACAGTGCCCTGACTTCTGCCTTTCTGTCTTCCATGGCGTTCCTGAAGGCTTCTTTTTCTTTCACCTTCCTCATTTTCCGGCATTCCGAAGTATAGAATGCATTTATCTTTCCTTCCAGCTGCTTCAATCCTTTGCCCTGCAAACATGCCAGCGCCGCCCTGTACTGCTCTTCTAACGCCTCATATTCTCTCACCGTACTGATACCGCCATATCGAAAATAAGTAAAACAATCATCCACACATAAGATCTCTGCCCCGTTGACATAAGCATTCATAATCCATTTCGTGTCCGCCGCCACCTTATAAGTCAGATCAAAGCCGCCAAACCGCAAATACAATTCTCTCTTCACAAATAATGCCGGCTGCGGATATATCGACTCAAAAAATACATTTTCCCTGTTTTTTCTGTCCACACCGTATATGCTGCAGACTCTGTCCGTCCACATATACATATTCCCACTTACAATATCAACCTCGTTATGGTCAAAGTATTCTCTGACCTTTTCCAGCGTCCCCCTCTCATACCAGTCATCACTGTTCAGGAACGCGACCACATCACCGGAAGCCCTGTTGATTCCTTTATTCATCGCATCATATAACCCCCGGTCAGGCTCACTTATATATACGGATATCTTCTTTCTATATTGCTCTATCACAGCAGTCGTACCGTCTGTGGAACCGCCGTCAACAATAATGTATTCCAGCTCATCGTAATCCTGCCGCAGCACACTCTGAATTGTCTGTTCTATTGTTTTCACACTGTTATAACACACTGTAATGATCGAAAATTTCATTTTCACCTGTCTCCGAACTATCCTTATCTGCCGTTTTGATACAGCCAGTCGCAAAGAGCAGGGTCTGCCTTAACCGACCAGGGAATCCTCTCCGGCTTCTCAGCACAGTATCCGCAAAATTCTGTCGGTTTCAGTGCATACTCCTTCAATCTTTCATACAAAACATCCCCGTCCTGTGTAAGATCGATACCGCTTTCATGTTTTCTGTCAATTTGGTAATATTCATAGAAATCATTGATCAGACCATCAAAAGGACATTTATATAATCTTCCGTTTCTTAAAAAAGTACACGATGCCGATGAACAGGCCTGCCCGGAAACTTCCGCATCATGTATCCTGTGTAATGTCAGATTTCTGTAAAACTCTGTTATTTCTTTCTCCCCGTTTCCTGTATCAAAATAATACAGGACAGCGCAGGAATCCAGACAGCGCGCGATTTCTTCTTTTATTTTGTAAGTGGGCGGATATAAAGAGATCGAGATACAGATATCATTTTCTTTGATCGAGGACATTATTTTCCCGTCCGCCTTTGTCAGCATAAGACCGTTTGTGACAATTTCAATGGTCGATTCCCCAAAAATGGTTCTTGCCGCTTTGATATACTCATCCAGATTTTTTACCAAGAACGGCTCTCCGCCCAATAACCGCAGTCGGAAGATCCGTCCGATATGCCGCAGTTTCAACAAATCTCTTTCATACGCATTCAACGGATAGATACTGTCTTCCTCATACAAACTCGAAAAGTGCGTACATCCCCTGCATTTCAGATTGCACGCATCCGTAAGATTTACTTCTATATAAGGTATGATCCGGTTTGTCTTTTTTCCGGGAGCAATCCAAAGAATTCTGTCATCTGAGCTCCACGGATCTATCTCCGTACCCGAAAGCATAACTTCATGCCTTACGATTCCCACCCTGTCTGCCGGAATCCGTTCTAACTGTTCCAGTATCTCAAATATATGCCTGGCATTTCTGACTGCAAGCAAAACGATGATCTCCTTTAAGTCTGCCATCATGCCCAGATCATCGCACGATATGACCGGAATATCACAAATACATGTGTGACTTAATTTCGGATCATTGTCCACAAACGCCAGTGGCTTCCTTTTTCTATTCTTATGCACGATATTATCCGCCAGATATTTCCCCAGAGGGGTAACTCCCCAGATTACGATTCTGCCGTTTCCTCCACCCATAACTTCTCAGCTCCAAATCTCCTTCATCATGCTCCGGACTTCCTGCGGAAGTCTTTCCCATGTCAAATCCTCTTTTTCCATACAAAGTATTTTATCCGGTGCAACGCCATGTTGTTTGAGCAATTCCGTCGTGGAAGAGACGATCAGGGAATCGAAGATCGCAATGACCACATAGTCATACTGCCTTTCCTCTATTCTGTCCAGTCTGTGCACATCCGCCCGGTCGATCCTGTCCACTATATTACAGCAATGCAGCCGCCGGATCTGCTCCGTCAATCTGCCTGCAAATACGCCCTTCCCATAGACAATAATATTGCTCCCCGCCTCCATCCGCGGATAAAGCACACATCCGTCCTCATCAATAAATCGATCCGGAACTACCAGTAACAGATGATAGAACAGCTTATACAGCAGAAAATTCCTGTCCATTCCAACACGGTTTCCATACCCTGCACAGGCCGTGATCAACTGTCCGGCAAGTAACAGACAACTGTCATAACTGTCATTCACAGGCTCCCACGACACCGACTTTTTTCTCACACAGTAATGATAAAAGCATTCTGCAGAAATGAAGATATTCTCCAGCTCCAAAAGACAGGGAAATACAACGCCGTCATCATCTCCATTATCTCCAAGCTCTTCCATACATCCGGCCTGATATTTTCTGCACAACTCCGTTCTGATCGCCTTATTCCACAAGATCATATCCACCGGCTGGGTAAAGAAGGGCTTTTCCCTCACACATCTGTTAAAGGCTTCCCAGAACGCATCCTTCCGGTAGAACCCTTCCCCAAGTTTCTGCCGGTATTCTTCCGTAAACCCTGCAAACTCCTTCTTATATCCAAGCACCAGCACATCCGGACGGTATCTTTTCAGTGTGTTAACCATTGCCTCACAGGCTTTTTCCTCAACCCAGTCATCCGAATCCGCAAACGTCGTATACTCTCCCGTGGCACATAATACACCGGCCGTTCTCGCACTGACAATTCCGCCGTTCTTCTTATGGATCACCTGAATTCTGCCGTCTTTCGCCTGATACGCATCGCAGATTTCCCCGCTTCTGTCCGTAGATCCGTCGTCAACAAGGATAATTTCCAGATTTTCATAAGTCTGTGCAAGAATACTGTCAAGACATCTTCTTATATACGGTTCAACGTTATAAACCGGAACGATAACAGAGAGCTTTATCTGTTCACAGCTCATTTTATCTTCTCCTGATTCCTCAAATGCTTTCATCGTCCCATACTTTCTTCGTCACGAAAATATCCACCACTCTCTGCCGCATAGCAACACAGAACTGGTTGGTGAGCACAAAAAGGCCGCTTCGTATGATCTCATCATGAAACGCCGGATTGATGTTGATGATATGGATCTGTCTCGGTTTTCTTTTAAAGCTGTCACAGATATTTCTTACCGTCTGCGCAAAAACCTCTCCTGCAAACGGATCAAAATAATAGAACCAATTATAGTCATCCAAAACTTCCCGACATTCTCTGGCATCCCCATGTATGCATGCAACTTCGTATTTGCATTCACCCCCCCGCAGACTTTTTGGAGGTGTTGAGTCCCAGCTTATCAAAATTAGATATCATGATATCGTAAAGAGCCTTTTCAAACTCCACACCGCCCGCTTTCCTGAACCCATAGTCCAGAAAGGTGAGCATGGCGCCGCCTTTTCCACAGCCGAAATCAAAGATCGCATCCTTCTCCTGCGGTATACAATGACATCTGTCCAAAATGGGAAATATTTCCTTCTGCGTTGTTATCTTATAGGAGCGCGTCCCTTCCGCGCTCAGATTTGAACTGTCAACAGCCGTGACCAGATCGCAGCCATAACGATACTCCAGCCACTCCATAAACTGCACATCTCTGCAGCCTGTTTTTCGCTTCTGAAATATCTGCCCCGTTTCTTCTCTTTGTTCTGCAATACAATACCGGTACTGCGTTCCGTAGATCAAATCCAAAAAACCATAATACGTTTCATCCTTAAGAAACCCCGCTCCTGACAACTTACTGCGAACGCCGGCATCTTCGGGAACTGCCAGCCACACGACCGCATCCTTCACGTCTTTATAATCAAAATCAAAAAGTGAGGAACGGAAGATCGGGAACTCATAGGGTATACTGGCCGGCAGGTTATCCTCAATAATATAATCCACCGACAGCCCATGATAATACTCCGCATACCAGGAAAGAAACCGTCCGGTATAACCATACCCCCATAATACGATCCGATGTCCGAATGCCTTTAACATGACCCGGTCCAATCGGTCCTTAAATTCTTCGAACACTTTCAGCATATCTCTTTTTCCTTCACCCCTTTCACAAATGCTTCTATGATCCCGGCTGTCTTCTCCATCTCCTCCCTCAACCCGATCGCAATTCTGGCCACAGGCTCTCCATGATCCTCAAAAAGCCTGATCAACAGATTGTTTTCCCGCAGTACATCCCGCAGGTCGCGCAGATCTTTATTCTCCACTCTCACCGCCACGAAATTACTGTCCGACTGAAAAACCCGAATTCCGGGAACCCGGTTGAGCGTATCCATAAACCATGTCTTCACTCTGCACATTTCCCGGTTCATTTCTTCATAGTAAGCCTTATCCCGAAGCGCTGCAGCCGCCATCCTGCGGGAAATTACACTTTCACGAAACAAAGGCAGATCCAGCCCGAATATATGTTTTACCTTGACATTGCAAAACCCATATCCGACACGCATATTTGCCAGCCCATAATACTTGGAAAAAGTTCTGGATATCAAAATATTGGGGTAGGTTTCCACCAGACGCCTAACGTCCACATCTTCTTCCGAAAACCCCCAATATGCCTGATCCAGAAGAACAAGTGAATCCGGATTTCTTTTAACGATCATTTCGATTGCACGTCCATCCAGCCTGCATCCTGTGGGATTATGGGGTGTCGTGATCACAATGATCCGCGGGTGATACTGCCCGGCTTTCAGCAGGATGTCTTCCACATCCATATAGTATGTATAATCATCTTTCAGCACCTGATAGTGATAAACGTCACAGAATTTCTCCCGGGCAAGGCTGCTGTAATATGTCCAGCCTGGATCCGGCATCAGTATACAGTCTCCTCTTTCCAACATAATGGAAAAAACGGATTTGATCACTTCCGCCGAGCCGTTATGGATATATATGTCATCTTCCGGTATGGAAAGCTGTCTCGAAATCTCTTCGGTCAGGAAGTCCTTCGTTGCCATATCATATTCATATAAATCCTGCCGCTTTACGGTATGCAGCACCTCCAGACATTTGGGACTTGGGCCGAACGCGTTTTCATTTAAATGCAGCCTTCCTGTATGCTGGTCGGTTATCGCAGAATGATATCGTTCGATCTCTTCATATTTTCCGAAAAGCGCCGGCATTTTCTCAGCTTTTCCCATCCCCTCTGCCAATAACCGGTCCCGGTACTTTACAAACTGCGGATCGAAAGCAATCACATCCGTTATCGTATCAAATTCCTGTAAAATCTCATCCGTATATTTCACCAGACGAAATTTCAGTTCATCAATATGCCTGATATGAAAATCATCCATCAGCATTTTTTTAGTACCCGGCTCATCATATTCTTTCAACAGATAGTTCAGAAAAATCTCACTGAACTGCGCCGAGAAAAAAGCCTCGCCAATGGTATACCATGCATTGCTGCCGCCTTTCACGATTTCCTGAATATATGCTCCGTCCATTTTCGTAACACAGTATTCATCCGCATATTCTTCTGTATACTTACAGGCGTAATAAGAATCATATACATGATCGGCAAAAACATTTTCACTGAAATAATTATCCGAACAACAGATATAGCTCCTCTTTAAGTATTCCTTCGCCGCATAGAGAGAAGAAATATTGTTATAACGGTAGTAATCCTCGTTTTCCACCAATATCACCTGATATTTTTCTTTTAAATACTCAAATTTCTCCTTTAAATATCCCACCACGACTATGATCTGTTCAATGCCTGCCTCCTTAAGCTGCCGTATCTGCCGCTCGATCAGGACTTCCCCCTTTACCTCAAAAAGTCCTTTCGGCACGACACGTGACAGCGGTAGACTCCTGATGCCGAACCCTGCCGCCATAATGATCGCATTATCCACCCTGTACTGTTCCAGTTCTTCATAACCCTTTTTTGTAATGCCGGACTCGATCCATCCCTTTTCTCTCAGTCCTTCGATCACCTTTGACACCTGTTCCGATTCATACCCGGTATTACGGACAATATTTTGATAAATTACACTTCCCGCTTTATATACTTCATACAAAACATTAAATTCCGCCAAATTCATCTCGATATCCATGCCTCTCTTTAGCCTTTTCAAACGCCGTCCTCGTGTCACCGCCTCTCATACGCAATGTATGTCGCCGTATGCTTCGGCCGTCTCTCCCTTTTCGGCGGCGGCGTCATATAATCATCTCCGAACATAAATTTCAAAAAACCGTCCGCATCCACCGGCGCTTTTACCAGCAGATCTTCAAACTGTCTATCGCAATATGTAAGCATCCATTCCCGCAAAAACCCTTTATTCTCTTCTTTCGCTCCCCAGCCGATCGTTCTGATCAGCTTCGTATTCTTCCCCCTGTACTTTACGGCGAGCCGCTCCATTTCCTGAAAAGCCGCCTTTGCCGGAATATGCCTGAGGATTCTATAAATAAATCTTTTCATGCAGTTTCTGTCATGCTTCGCACCTACCGGGGCATATAAAATCTTTCTGACGGCAAAACATCTTAAATTAAATATGGCCTTCTGCGGCTGCCTGTCCGGCATACCGTCACATGGAAAAATATCAATGAAAATTCCCCGCCGCATAGTAAGCATTTCCTGATTTTTCCTTCTAAACTTCGTACCATTTCTCAAAATTCGCGCATATCCCCAACGATACCCGGGATCTGTCTTATAAGTCTGCAAAAAGTATTTCGTATCATCAAGCTGCGTCCTGCATACTTCACAAAAACGCTCGTAATCTTCCCGCAGCATCCGCACATCTACATCGTCATCCCAGGGGATAAACCCTCTGTGCCTCACCGCTCCTAACAGAGTCCCGCCGTCTACTTCATAATGAATCCCGTTCTCTCTGCAGATTTTATCTAATGCCCGCAGTATATCAAGTTCGATCAGCTGCATTTCCCGCAGCATTTCCCGTGTATACCTAAATTTTTTCATCTCGATTCTCTCTGTCTCAGATACCGCTCCGGCTCATTCAAAAATACATCCGTAATCCCCATCTCTTCCAGTTTCCCCAGTGCAAGCCGCGTCCCCGTAGGCTTCTCCGGATACAAATGCCCGCAAAACCAGGCGCGCACCGTCTGTCCCTGCAGCTGCTCTTTCGTTAGATCCATGCCCTTCCAGAAAGGATGCAGCGCCGTCCGCAGGATCTGTTCCTGTCCCCGCTTCTCCGGCTGTACACTGCCCGTTCCAAAACAGCCCCTTTGCTTATAAAAGCAGTCGGAAACCTTCGTATCCAATACCCCGACGGAGGCGTCCGCATCCATGTCTCGTATCTTTTGCAGAGACATGGTATAGAAGCTGGAATAAATCACCTGATCCCGCAGATTCCTGCGGGCAGTCAGCTCCATGATCTTTTCCTCCATGCCGGGACAGGGAATCACGCTGTTTTTCAACTCGATATTCAGTAAAAGCCCTGCCTCCATCTCCGCCTGCAGAAGATCCAATACTTCCTGTATGGAAGGAATCCTCTCTTTCCGGTGCTGCCCCGTCTCTATCGACAGTTTCCGCAGCGCTGCATATGTGTAGTCCCTGACATAACCGATGCCGTCCGTAGTCCTGTCCACGCGCTCGTCATGGATCACCACGATCTCTCCGTCCTTCGTCATCTGTATGTCCAGCTCGATGCCGGTAAGCCCTTCCAGCTGTGCCGCTTTGGCAAACGCGGTCATTGTGTTCTCCGGATACTGTTGGCTGCATCCGCGGTGTGCCCATATCTTCACAACCTTTCCTCCACTTATTTATACTTGTTTTGCTGCAAACAAAAAATCTGATGTAAAATGAGGCAATCCCATACTTTACATCAGATTTCTTTTCCAGTTGTTAAACCACTGCTTCTATGATTCTTCTATCTCCCAGCGTGATTTCTTTTACACCCGTTTTCTTTCTTTTATTAAAATTAAAACTTATCATATACCCCTGTTTCAAATGAAAATAGTCAAGGTATCCCGCCAGCTGCTCTTCCCCTCTCTCATTATATTCATTCCCGTGCCAGATCTTCAATTCCACCACAAACTGCTCTCCGCGGTAGTCTACAATAACATCCGTTCTCTTTGTGTCCCTGGTCTGTGCTTCCAGATAATAATTCCCTACACCGTTGATGATCGGTTTTAAATAGAGCAGAAAAAATTTACGTCCATATTTTTCCACAAACTGTTCGTCATGATCACCATATATTTCTCCGAAATGCTGCGTAAACTTCGAAACAACCAATTTCATGTTGAGATGTCCACCGTCGATAAACCGGTTCTTATCGTACTCTCCGCATCTGAATACAGCACTGTCTATCGCTTCCTGCGCGATAAACATATTGAGCAGCACCATCTCAAATATCCGGTTGGCCATGGCTACACGGCCGTTTTCTTCTTTCAGGAACCCGAACATGAATCCCAGATTGATGGATTTTACCTGCATACTGAATGGGATGCTTTTCCCCTGATACAACAGATCCTCTATCACTTTTCGCAGATCTTCATAAATATCCAGCTGCTTCACCAGACTGTCAAACAGTGGGGTATTTTCTTTCAAAAGCAGCTTCACGGCTTCCGTGATCCCTTCTTTCGTCCATACCAGATCCAGACGCTCAAAACCGTTACTACGCGGCACTCTTTCATCTAACGATTTGCACAGCCGCGAAACAAGATAGGGATATCCGGAAGTGTATCCGTATATCTGCTGCGACACCTCCTGTATGTTCATCCCCGTGTGGTTATCTTCCTCATATTCACGCAGCATTACCGCAATCTCATCTACGGAAAAACTCATATTTACGTCAAAATCCGCCGCGATATTCCACGGGCTGTTATATTGATGCTCAGCGTCGGAACGCATTTTTAATTTCAGATTCTTGATATCATACACACCCGCCAAAATAACAGACCAGAAGATCGGTTTATTCTTCCGGTCAAGATAATAACTGCGAAGAAGAGCCAGGAAATCAATAAATACCTGATTATTAGACGCACTGTCCACTTCGTCGATCATCATTACCACCGGTTTGACGGATGCTGCGCATATCTTACTGATATGGGCAAAAAGTTCTCCCAACGTAAACTCTGCGTCATTCCCGGCAAAGTGGCCAAGCTGCTCTGTCAGATCAGACGCAGTATTCCCGTTCCGGCCTTCAAAGGCCCTCTTGATCAGCCTTGCAAAAGCCCGGGTAAAGCCGGCCGCATCCCGGAATTCCTCTGTCCCGATTTCCTGAAAATCCAGAGACACAACAGTATAGTCTTCCTTCAGGTAATCTTCCAGCGCCTTTAGCATGGTAGTCTTCCCATACTGCCTTCCTCTATTGATAACAAAATACTTGCCTCTGTCTACCAGAAAATCTTTGATGTGCCTCAGTCTGCCTTCAATGTTTACCATGTAATGAATGTCCGATTCACACTGTCCTTCTGTATTGAAATACCGTCTCATTTCTTTCTTATCTCCATTTGCCAAATACCCTTTACGTGTTATTTATCATACCATTTAACAAATAGTATGTAAACAACAAAGAAAACCTGATAACGATTCCGATAACAGTTCAGAACCATACTTTGGCAAAGTCCATGAGAACATGTAAATCTGTTCAGAAGAATCTACACTGCTGTATATGAAATCCAATGTAAAGTATGAAATTGTCAAGGTACGCATCCGGTCGGCTTACGATCCCCGCCCGCACTCCGTCAGAAACTGCTCCATGATCCCCGCCATCGTCTCCGAATCCCCTCTGGTCAGCTTGAAATCCTTCCTCGTATCCCCATTGATCCGGGACAGCATGTCACATATTTCGTAGCGCAGGCCGTCCCCCAGGAAGCGTTCGGAAAACCGCTCCACCTCATTCGGATCTTCATGATGTACTTCGAAATAACCTGTCTTCCACCACGGCGCTTCCGCCACGATATAGCCTGTGGTGCCGGAGATCAGAAGTTTCCCCTCCGACTTCACGCCCAGACCGCAGGAAGCTGTGGCCAGGCCGTTGCGATAGCGCAGATATGCCCTGGTGTAGAGATCGATTCCGTTTTCCGCTTCTATTGTCTCAAACCGAATCTCCTGATAATCGTGTCCGAACAGTTTCAGGATCGGCAGCAGACAATAGCTTCCCAGCTCCGTAAAACTGCCGCCGTATTTCGTATCCCGCAACTCTCTGCTGTCCGGCCTCTCCAGTTTCGTGAAACAGGCCTCCACGCATCTGATATTCCCTATGATACCGCTGCAGGCTATGCCGAGGAGTTTGGCAAATCCGGGGCAGTAGGCCGTCTTGATCCCCTCAAACAGAATCAGGTTTCCCGCTTTCGCACAGGCAGACAGCTCCGCCGCCTGCTCCCGTTTCAGACACATCGGCTTCTCACATAACACATGTTTTCCATGCTCCAGTGCCTGTTTTATGTAAGCGTAATGGGTCCCGTGAGGGGACGCGATGTAGACGATATCCGATGCCCGATAGAACGCTTCCAGGTCCTCACAGGCATCGATCCCCCATTTGCGGGCGAATGCTCCGGCGCTCTCCATGTGCGGATTGTATACACACTGCGCATTGACGCCGCTGACCAGCGCCGCTTCCGGCATAAACCGCTCCGCGATCCGCCCCGTGCCGATAATGCCGATCCGCTGGATCGGAAATTCTTTCGCCCTGAGCATCGTGCTGGATATATTCTTGGTCCTGTCCAGATAGACCACCCGGCAGTAGTCTTTCAGATAATCAAACGTGCCGATCCAGTCTGAACCCACCGTAAAAATATCGATCTTATATTTCTTGATATCCTGAAACTTCTGCCCTTCCGATTCCTCCACAATGATCTCATCCGCAAATCCCGTTTTCTTCACATTCTCGATTCTGGTAAGCAGCGGATCCTTCACATTCAGTTTGCCCCTCGTCTGGTCGTATTCTTCCGTCGTGATCCCGACGATCAGATAGTCCCCCAGCTGTTTTGCCCGCTGCAGCAGCCTGTAATGTCCCTCGTGAAACAGATCAAAAGTCCCATATGTAATCACTTTCACCATACCGTCTCCATCATTTCCTCCCTGCCCTGCGACACGCCCTTACTACCCCGTTCCGCCGAAAAAGTTCTTCTCACGCTTCTCCTTCAACTGAGGGTATCCCGGGCCATGATATATTCATGGATTTTCTGGCCACAGCTCCCGTCGCTGTTGACCGCCAGTTCCCTGTATGCGGCAAGCTGTTTTTCCTTATCAAAAGGACTGCCCGCCGTCACGCCGTCAAGAAACCGGTCCAGAGAGTTTATGGCATTTTCCATGCAAGCATATCCCAACGTCTCCGACCAGGCGCCGAATCCCGCTTCATGGGATTCCAGTTCTTCTTTATCAAATTTGATCTCAATCTCTTCCCATTCGTCAGTGTTCATATTGACGTTGTATAACCTCCGCTCAGCATTGGCATAGATCTTAAGCCATCCGCCGGTCTCTTCCGGCTTCCACCACGGGAAAAAGACATTCCGTCCGGCCCTGTCTGCAACGGGAGGATTCCACTGCTCAAACTCCCCTGTCGAAAGCACAAGGCGAAGATACCGGTCAGCCTGCTGCGGCGCAAGGTACAGACAGTCGCCGTAAAATGCCATCGTACTAAACGGCAGTTCCGCACATCTGCTCCCGCTGTCCAAATCAGTACAGGTCAAGTCCGCAGGAAATCCCCTGTACTCCCTCACCTCTCCCGTCTGTGGCTTCCAGCGCACGATTCCCTCTCCCGTATAGGGAAGCATCCACAACGCATCCCGACAGGCAACGAGTTCATTACAGCCTCGTCTGCTTCCGCTCCCGATCGGCAGCTCCATCACCCGCACCGCACCGCTCTCAATCTCCAATGTCCAGACCTTATTTTCCACCGGAGAAGCCAGATAAAGTGTGCCCCGGAAGATATGTCCCCCGCCAGTGATCCTGCGCCCGTCTCTCTCCTGCGTAAACACCTCAATCTTTTCCCGGAAACAGGTACACGCTCCGGTGACCGTATCGTACCGCACCACAGCCGGATAATATAACGGCTGCAATACGATAAACTGCTTATACTTCCATGCATAAGTAAACGCCTTGCCGTCCAGCTTCTCCTGCTGCAGCTCTATTTTCCTTTGCACACCCCCGTCCTCAATCACCAGAATATGCTGTGCTCTGGCAGGACAGGCGTATTTCGTGCCCGCTATCTCCAACACCACCGCATACGTCCCGCCGCGTCGCTGGTCCGACAGATCGCAGTCATAATGATAGTCATACTGCCCTGGCTCGGAGCGATACAGTTTATTGCCCTGCAGGATGGTAAACCGATCCTGTTCCTGAAATTCAAAGCCGGCTTTTGCCGCTTCCCGCCAGCCGTCCTTCCCCGGCCGAAGAAGCATCTTTTGATCGAGAATAAACAGCGGCTTCCCCGCCACCCCGAACAGCGACGTGACACTGGTTCCCATGTCTCCGATATACGCATCGCTCAAAGCGATCGAGGCGGCAAGGTCGGGCGTGGTATCCAAAATGCCGGTCCCCTTTTCCAAAAAGTGCGTTTTCAGCTCCTGATACATGCGGCCATACTGCGGCCGCATGGAAGCAAAGGTGTTCTCCAGCAGCGGATGGGGACGCCACAAAAGACAGACCTCTTCCCGCCCCTCAAAGCAGGTAAATACATACGCCATCTTTTGCAGGAAATGCTCCGTATCGGCAAGCATGCCGTTGATACTCGTATTATAGAAAAACACCCTCCTGCGGCCGCCGTCTTTCCCGGTCAGCTTCGAGCGCCACGCTGCGGGCGGCGCGGGCGGATGCTTGCACCGTTCCAGCACCCTGTCAAACTTCGGCGAACCCAGGGATAGAAATTTCCGGTCCGGCAGATTCCGGTCAAAATACGCCCGAAACGCCGGCGACTGTATCACAATATAATCCGCATAAAGATAGGCCGGACACAGGCTCTGCGCCTCGCACATTCCGCCCGCCGTGCTGTAGTAGGGAATGTAGACCAAAAGATCCGTAAATTTCTTTAAATGCGACGCATAAAACCGCGGGTGTACGCTGGTGACCAGATTGCAGCCATCATAGGGGTTGTGAATATAGATCACATCCGGTTTTCTCTCCTCCAGGTTATATTCCTGCCAGTCGGTTATCTCAACATTTTCAGGATATCCTGTCGTCTCACAATGCATTCTGCCAAAACTGTGATCGGCCCTCAGGTCATAATAAGGAATCGGCACGCAGTACACGTCGCAGGCCGGATCTTCCCTCGCCGCCAGATAGACGCTTTCCAGACTGTCCCACATGGATACTTTATATGGAAGAAACACAACTTCTTTTTTGACGGAAATATCATTTTTGACACTGTTTTCCACGGCCAGAAGCTGTCTGTGCAGACTTTTATACCACTTATGTTCACTGCTGCCCCCGGCACCGATCTCTTCGAATACATGAAACAATGTCTCGCAGTAACGCTCCATATGCGCTACCGTGCTATGGCCTTCCCCCTCTGTCTTCTCGATGCTTTCTCCAAGAACCGTGGCAAATTCCTGACATTCGCAGAGCATATTCCGTGCCGACTCGTATTCTTTCTGCCGCAATGCAGCCCTGATCTCTTCATGCGCCTGATGCAGACTGGAAATGCATTCCAACGTCTCTCTCTTCTGTACTTTTCTCATAGTGACAGCATTTCCTTTCCGGGTTCTATCAGTGCACGACTTAACCTGATGGCACTGATCTGTGCGGAAACTGTCAACTTCTCTGCCCGCACTGGTTCACGATGACGATCTTCGGCTTCGCTTTTTTCACCAAAGCCTCTACCCTCTCGATCCTTTTTTCCTTCGGCGCTTCCACCCCGATCCTCATGCGGCCCGGCGCATTGCTGCCTTTGAAGACAATCTTTACGTCATCCCCGATCTGCAGCTCCATCCCTGTGGTAACCGTCAGCTCCAACATCCCTCTTCTCCTCTTCCCTTTCTTCCTGAAACGGACTCCTGTACTGTATATTTCTCACAGACTTTCGCTATACTATTCGTAGAATTCATTATTCTGCGAACCGCCGCTCGGATCACTTCTCGGCAGACACGCTTCCCAACATATGCACCTTGGCACAGACTCGCGTTTCCACAGACTCACTTCGTCTAATGATCCGCTCAAAATCTACAAATGCATTTTGCCAGAGATTTCTGGCTGTGATCAGGCACGATCCATCAATTATCGCAAAACTGACCATATACAGAGTCCAGCGCGGCCAGCTGCCTGCGCTTCGTATCCATGGTCGGATGAACATACTTATTGAGCGTGATCTGTATGTTGGCGTGTCCGAGGATCTCACTGAGGCTTTTTACATCCATGTCATGATCGATGCAATTCGTCGCGAAGGTATGGCGCAGCGCGTGAAAATTATATTCTTTGATGGCATTTGCCTTTAAATAACGCTTGAAACGGTTTTGATAAGTCCTCGGATCCAAAGGCGTCCTGCCGCCGATCACATATTCCTCCTCGTGCCTGATCTCGTTTAAAACCTGCACCGTACCCGCAGAGATCGGAATTTCCCGCACGGAAAAGCTGCTCTTCGGCTCCGTAACGATCAGCGTCGTCCTGCTTGTGCTGCCGTCTACCGCTACGCGCTGTACGGTTCTGCGTACATGGATAATCATCTGTTCGAAATCAACATCATCCCATCGCAGGGAACAGATCTCCCCTAACCGCAGACCCGTAAAAATACACAGAAGAATCCCGGCCTTCGACGCATCCATCTCCCGATGCAGATAACGTACCAATAACGCCTGTTCCGTATGATTGATGATCTCGATCTTTTTACTTTTGTTGTGCACAAATTTATTTGTCAGCCGAATCTCCGGGCAGCCGCAGTTTTCCGCTGCATACCGCAGGATCTGATTGATGACGGAAACCACGCTGTGCTTTAGATTTTGTGAATACTTCGCCTGGCTGTCTCTTTGAAATATTTTTTCATTGACAAGACCGTATGAAACAACACAGACCGGTACGCCGCCGAGCGCATCCCTGATATGTCTTTCATACAGGCCTCGGTACTTTATATAGGTAGAATATTTTCTCGTCTCTCTGATACTTTCCAGCCATCTGTCAGCTGTTGCAGAGAAAGTGTCCGCTCTTTCCCTGTCGTTTTCTGCCTCTTTCCTGTTTTCAACAACAGATGTTATCTCTTCCATTGTACTGTGTTCCAGTTTCTCTTTCACTTCCCTGCAGGTTCTCCCGTAAACAGACCTGTACTTGCAGGTATGATCGCTCTGCAGGATCTTATAACGTCCTTCCCATCGCCCGTCGGCGCGCTTGCGGATATTCGTTCCATGTTTTGGCATTTTCTGTCTCCTTTCCCTGACCACATTTATGACCATATTTCTGACCATATAAAATTTTAAAATAAATTGTGGAAGTTTTCCTGCTGATCGAAATTTTGATTGATATTATGTGCAATAGAAGATTTGACAGTAGAAGATATATAAAGTATAATGATAAACGATACCTGCAGTGATACAGCAGCAGTCTATCGTGCTTTGAACCTATGGTTTTCAGAATATTTTTCAATCAAAAATTTCGCAGAATAATGAATTCTACGAATTTTTTTTGTGTGAATCATTTCCTCAATACAGTCCTCGCATTGCGGATACACCCCTGTATTGTCAAAACAGGTATGGACTAATATCGTTATCCGCCAGATTAAGGTTGTATAAATTCTTTGATGTGCAATTCAGTTCAACAAACTGAATAAACTCTATTGATCGCAGAGCAGAATCTGAAATTCTGCCCGCATTCTCAGCGTAAAACGCTTTGGAGCAAAGGAAAAAATGATCGTATAAAAGCGCCTCCCAAAGAGTTCCTTTTATACGATCATTGTATCCGGTCGGTTCTACCGGTAAATCAAAGCATACGCATAGAACTTATTTGTTTCAATGGTGATCGTTGTAGGATCACTGTCTAAATCGTTATAAATAAACGGCTGCCCGCCCTTCGTAACACAGATCATCTTATACTCCCTGTTCTTCTTATAGACAGCTGCTGGAATCTTCAACGTGATCTCTACCTTCTCATCCATGCTGTAAGCGGTGCCGGACGGCGGATAGATATTGTAAGTCCTTCCGATCGTATAATCCCCAAGGACTGCCTCAAAAGACTGAAAGCACATAGGCCCCTGCATTGCATTCTCGATGGTGACCTGATAGGCATTGTCCTTTGCAGAAGTATAACGGATGTTCTCTTTTCCCAGACAGGCATAACGCCTGCGCTCATCCGACGACGCGGGTTTCCACGTTTCCACCACCGCTTTTATACCTGACTCGATAATGGATGCCGCCCCGAAGCTGCCTGCCTGATCGCTGCCATATCCTTTATGATCATTGGTATTAGTGCCAAAGTTATTTCCGTTTCCGGGGGTATTGCTGTTATTGTGGCTGCCGTCGGCGTTGTTCCCTCCATTGGCACTGTTGCCAGTGCCACCGCTGGGGCTGCCATTGCCTGCATTGGTATTGTTGTTACTGCTGCCGTTTGTGGTGTTGCCGTTGCCGGGGTTACTGGTGCTGCCGTTGCCCGGGCTGTCGGTGTTCCCGTTGCCTCCATTACCACCCTCCGGTTTCTGGCCGGGAGCAGCGGTATAGTTGTAATGCATGGTTGCCCTCGACACAGCCGACGCCGTATCCCCTATTTTACCTATACTGCTCCACTGCGCTTCACTGCCCGTAAAATAAATGTCCCGCAAAGGACAGGCCGAAAATGCGGCTGTCCCTATTGACGTTACACTGTCCGGAATCACGACCGTGGTAAATCCGGAACAGGAAGCAAAAGCAGACGCTCCAATGCTTTCCGCCCCCTGCGGGATCTCCACCCCGGGAAGCAACAGACAATTCTGAAACATACCGGCGCCGATACGGTCTATGCTCACAGGCAGCGTCACACCCAGCAGCTTGTAGCAACGCGTAAATATATTGTCGCCCATCTTGACCTGTTTGCCGCCTTTGGCAAACGTCGCGTTCATCATTTGCGTGCAATCGAGAAACGCTGCATCACCCACCTCCCCGATACTGGCAGGAATAGCTATCGAAGTAAGGCTCGTGCAGGCACGAAAAGCGTTTTGTCCTATCTTTTCCACCCCTTCGGAAGCGGACACTGCACTGAGATTTTGACATTTCTGGAATGCACTGTCACCGATCGTCTTCACACTGGAAGGAATGGTCACGGAAATCATCTGCGTTTCCCTGAAAGCGCTATTGCCGATCTCTGTCACACTGGAAGCGATCTCTGCGCTGATGACCCCACAATTCCAAAAAGCACAGGCGCCGATACTGGTAACGCCGTTTCCAATAACAACCTTCCGGATCTGGCTGCTGTTGCTGCTCCAAGGCTGCTCCGAAGTACCTGCAAAATCCGGCATTTTTCCATTACCGGAGACAGTCAGCGTCCCCGCCTTCGTCAACTGCCATGAAAGCCCTGCGCCAAGTGTGCCGTCCGCAATCGTGTCGTTCGCGCCCGGATCATCCGGCTGGATATATCCGTCCGGATAACGGGTGATATAATGGCTGGTGTCCCGCATCACCTCTTCCCTGGAGATTCCCCGTCCCCAATGAACCTTGCCTTTGTGGTCACCGGTGCTGATGTTCCCTTCGGCAACGACCACACCCACGTCACTCACCTCAAGCACGATCACGGTATGCACATCATTTCTTACCCGCAGGATATCTCCCACTTTTATATCCTCATATGTAAAATCACCTGCTGCATACATTCTGGCCGGCAAGCTGCCAAATGCCGCATCACTGAGTATAAATGCGAAGGCTACACAGCCCACGGCACTGATTCTCTTTCCCCCGAGAGGGCCGCCTTTCCAATAATAATATCCCTTCTCGTCCGAAAAAGGCTCATAGTCGGTCCAAGCCGTTCCTTCCTTATATCCATCCTGATTCTGCAATGCAGTCATAGCCGCATGGGCTTCCGCTGGAGTAGGGACAGTGTCATTACGTGCGGCCTGTCCGTCTGCGGCAGCTTCCGGAATCCCCTCATCTTGATCAGAAAAGGACTGCTGTGCATCCGCATCTTCCGAAGTATCCTCCCCGGACTCTTCCGGAGCTTCTGTCGGAATCTCTTCCGGCGTTTTCTCCGAAGACTCCTCCTTCTGCTGCGATGGTGTCTGCTGGTCAATCGCTTCATCCATACCGGGATCCGTTTCCGCCGGAGCATCCTCCGGGCTCTCTTCCGGCGTTTCTGTCGCTTCTTCCTCAAAAACCTTCTCCTGCTGTGACGGATCTTCCTGAAACGCGTATGCCACCGACTGGGAAGAAATACACAGGCATAACGCTAAGACAACAGAAAGAACTCGATGTTTCATGTTCGTAACCTCCTGCTTTTGATTTGAGATGCACCACTGGTCTGCAAGAACCACCGATACTCTCCCATATAAATATACTATATTCATGTCAGGTTCAAAAGAGGGGATTCATAAAATTTTTCATTTATGCCCAAAAGGCTTCAACAGGCTTTTCCTTCATTATAAGAGGACGCAAAAATTCAATCGCCCTGATAAAGCCCCTTTTGTGTGACGGTCGACGCTTCCCTTGCCACCATGCTTACTTTCGATACCTCCGGCATTGAACTTTATGTCTCCGCAAACAATATCCAAACCCTCAATTCCCTTATCCGCCGCCTCAAGGCTTACTATAAAAACAATCCTGATGTTAACCCTTATAAGATGGCTTACGGTCTCATGCCTTCTCAGGCTGCTTCCTGTCCTGACGCAAAACAGCAATATATCAATGGCCATTTCTGCTATGCTGATAAATTCGCCATCCTCACTAACGTTCCCGGCATTTCCAGTTTCATTATCTTATTTACACATAATAAGCCAAAAGCTATAAAGTTTCTTCTTCAATTACCCATTGTCCGTTTTTCTTAGAACCGATTCTTTTTATAATTCCCTTTTCTCTTAAAACACGAATATGTTTTGTAACCGTCGTCACTCCAACTCCTATTTGTCTACTAATTTCATGTACTGTAATATTACTGTTCTCTTCCATCCAGCTTAATATTTTCTTATCACATTCATTTAATACAATCCCCTTCTTCTTTTGCAAATCTCTTTTCACTACTTTACCTTTGTTTAATGGAATTGTTACTGTAATAAAATTCTCGGTAATATCAAATACTTCTTTTCCATATTTAGATACAATTAAAGGTACGCCATGCCCAGTCTGTTCTATATAATCCAACTGAACCATAATCTGCTGGAGTTCAAGATTCACAGGTTTACTTTTCCCCTCATAAAATTCTTCCAGTGTAAGTCCCTCTGGTAATCCTCCCACCGATATAACCTCAATGCGATCTTCAAACATATACACGGCCGGCGGTGTCTGTCTTGACCAACGATTGTGCAGACAGGCATTTAACCATGCCTCTCTAAAGCATGGAAAATCAAACAGTTTGCTCTCTTTTCTAAGGCTGCCACCTACATCCACTATGGTATCATTTAGTGCTTCCATATAGTCTAACACCTGCTTTACAGCTACAAGCATACATTTGTAACCATATTCATTCCTCCTAATCAAATCCGTCTTATCTGTGCCACGAAATACCGCAACTTTAATAGAATAACTGTTAATATCTGCCAGAATAGCCGCCATTAAATTGTAATTTCCGTCACGTGTCAAAAGATTTAAGTTCTGCTTAAACGTATTTTCCCGAAGCGTAAGATTATTTCCGGCATATAATATCTTAAGTTGCTCAAAACTTAACTCTTGATTATTCGCTTCAATATTTACGATAGAATCTGATATGCTAAGCATCAGATTGCGTAACTGCTGTGGCGATATTTCCCTGTCCTCATCCGCCGATCTCATATAATACTTTCCATATGCTGAATAAGGTTTTTCATCTCCTTCTACAGTAACTCTAATTACATTTTTATCATCACAAAGTTCCATAATAATTGTCGGAATAACTTGTGGTTTAATAGCATTCGCAATTCCCTGAGATATTTCACGTAATGTACGATCACCAATTTGCTGGCCTAAAATTTCACCATCATTTCTTACTCCAAAATACAATGTACCTTTTCCATTTTTATTCAACATAGAGGCCAATGAAATAACGCCTTCTTTCAATTCTCCAGTCGTTTTTTTAAACTCTATCAGCTCTGTTTCCATACCAAAATTCACAATATCACCTCCATATTCAGTATATCCTTTTTTGTTATTTTAATCAACACTTAATAGATACTTTATTCGCCACTTATATGATGAATAAAGTATCTATTAAACCAAAAACTTATCATTTCTACCCCGGCGGACTATCCTTCCACTCGTATCAAATCCTGCCGTGGCAGTACATAAAGAACGGACAGTCCCTGCCTCAGATCACCATGATCTTTGACGATCAATTCCCAGGTACTGTCCTCTTTATCATATCCTACATTTAATTCCATAGACTTATCCCGTTGTGCCATCGGTGTATCCAACGCCAGATTCAACAGGTTTTCCAGCTTTTAAGAATCCATATTTCCCTTGGGTCGTCTCTATATATAGAAGGCGCAGGGATGGATATAACCTGTGTTGGCTCCATGCGCTTACGTTCATGATGGATATGTCCCTTCTGGCCGCCTGGTTTTTTGCCGCTTTTCTCCCTTCCGTTTGGAATGGTCTTGTGGTCGGGGCTCTGTGAAGATGACTTGGAAGAATTCGTATAGTTTTTATTGATGCGCGCCGTTAATCCGGCTATTTTCTGTTCTGCTTCATAGAGGGCCGATTTTACTTCGTATAATTCATGGTTTTTATCCCTCAGCCTGTCCAGTGCGGCGTCTCTGTGGCGTTCCACTTCGAGGACACGCTGCTCAAGGCGTGCGATCTCTTTGCGCAGGGCAAATTTTCCCGCATCCGCTTCCCTGTAAACATCATCAAATATCTCAGACCATATTTTCCGGACGCTGACCGTCTGCGCATGGGCCTTTCCGAGTTCCCTTTCCAGCTTACGGATTCTGGCATTTTGTCCACGAAAAGCGGCCTTAAACTGTTCCTGCATCTGCACATACTTTTCTCCGGATTCAAAAGCTTTCACTTTATCTTCTGCAACTTTAAGCCTTATTCTTAATGCACCTGTATCAAATGACGGGCCAATAGACATGGCAGCCTCCTGGTCAATTTTTTCTTAATTCTTTGACCTGTTTCCTTAATGACTCAATAAGTGTTTCCTGAGCTTCATACTTTTTCAGGAGCTTTTCATACATTTTTTTATAGTCAGTACCGTCTGAAGCCGGCATTTTGGATTTTTT
>ERZ808028.353-NODE-353-length-41383-cov-7.615310_pt1 | contig 41383 bp, 44 predicted proteins | sample MGYA00380184_ERZ808028 | MGnify/ENA primary metagenome ERZ808028 (study PRJEB31490, sample SAMN06133397) | mouse gut metagenome | isolation source: J8_1 | host: mice | place: China: Chengdu | collected 2015-05 ...
TTTTGTCATACCCTTTTTACCGCGCATCTGTTCCCTGTTTTTTCTCACTTCCCTTCTTGACTTTTATTAGCTGGACTCATAATCGACCAGCCGAATCACCTCGTACTCGTCCACGGTCAAAACGACCTCTCCGGTGCTTTCCGCCACGCGCGGGGTAAAACCCCGGCAGCCTGGTTCTGAGCAGACCCGGCGGCAGCGGGTGGGTCTGGCCATGCTGTCATCCCCTCTCGCTGGAAGTTAACGGCATATGTCGTTAATAGAATACTCCAAGCCACAAAAAAGTCAAGCCCCGCGCTCCGCGATGAAGATGAAAGTGTAGGGCAGCCGCTCCTATTTAATTTGCAGGGCACTCTGCGCTCCCCCTGCTCACGGCTGCGGCTCCTCCCCCCTGTTTCAGCCACTGCGTCCGATTGTACCGCCTGTCTTGGTGTGAGCCGCAGCCCTCGCCGCAGTTCTCCCGCTCGCGGGAATCGCAAAGCAGCGGATATTTTGTGCTTCGCTCTTGACGAGGTGCGGGAGTGTGTGTTAAAATACCTCTTGTCATCGGCTTTACGCAAAATTTAATACGCTGATGTGGCTCAATGGCAGAGCATCTCACTCGTAATGAGAAGGTTGTGGGTTCGATTCCCACCATCAGCTCCAAAATTAGGCTAATTTCTACAAGGGAAATAGCCTAATTTTATATAGGCCGCTGCTATGCGGGTCAATTCAGACGCGGCGCCATATGGCACGCATTAGACTTCATTTCGTAAACCATAGAGCAATCCTCAAAATTTTATGAAATGGGAGGAGAACCATATGATTTTGATGCAGGGAAAAGGCGTTTCCAAAGGCGTGGTGAAAGGTCCCATCTATTTCTACCAGCGGGCTGAGGCGGCCGTGACCCGCACAGCCGCCTCCGATTTAGGGGAAGAAAAGCGCCGTTTGGATGAGGCACGGAAAAAATCTATGGAGCAGCTGGGCGTTTTGGCGGACAAGGCGCGGGATGAGGCGGGAGATGAGTCCGCCATGCTCTTCGAAACCCACGCCATGTTTGTGGAGGACGAGGATTTCGTGGACTGCATGAACGCCGCTCTGGAGGAGGAACACTGCACCGCAGAGCGGGCGGCGGAAATCGCTGGGGAACAGTTTTCCGCCATGTTGGCCGCCATGGACGACGCCTACATGCAGGCCCGGGCCGCCGACATCAAAGATGTGACCCGGCGCATTTTGAACAACCTGATGGGTGTGGCGGAGGGCGGCATCGACTCGGAGGAACCGGTGATTTTGGCCGCCGACGATTTGGCCCCCTCCGAGACCCTTCAGCTGGACAAAAGCAAGATCTTGGGCTTCATCACCCAGGGCGGTTCGGGCAACAGCCACACCGCTATCCTGGCCAGGACCATGGGCATACCCGCCATCTGCGGCCTGGGAAAGCAGCTCAAGGCCGAGCTGAACGGACGGATGGCCTACATCGACGGCGAGACGGGCAAGGTGGCCATGGACCCGGACGACATCACCCTTACCGCTTTCCAGGCCAAATACGAAAAGCAGCAGGAAATGAAAACCCTCATGGAGACCATGAAGGGCCAGGAGGACGTGACCCTGGACGGACGTCACATAATGGTGTACTGCAACATCGGCTCCCCGGAAGACGTGGCGGCAGTCCATTCCAACGACGGCCAGGGCATCGGCCTGTTCCGCTCCGAGTTTTTGTATCTGGCTGCCAGCGATTATCCCACCGAGGAGGAGCAGTTCCGGGCCTACAAAGAGGTGGCCTCAGCTATGGAGGGCAAGCGGGTGGTGATCCGCACCCTGGACATCGGTGCGGACAAGCAGGTGGGCTATTTTAAACTGCAAAAGGAGGAGAACCCCGCCTTGGGTGTTCGGGCGATCCGGATCTGCCTCAACCGGCCCGAGGTGTTCCGCACCCAGCTGAGGGCGCTGTACCGAGCCTCCGCCTATGGCAAAATCGCCATCATGTTTCCCATGATCACCTCGGTGTGGGAGGTGAAGGAGTGCAAACGGGCCTGCCAGAAGGTGATGGCCGAGCTGGACAAAGAGGGCATCCCCTACAGCAAGGAAACAGAGCTGGGCATCATGATCGAGACTCCGGCCTCTGTATTCGTGGCAGAGGAACTAGCCAAGGAAGTGGATTTCTTCTCCGTGGGCACCAACGACCTGACCCAGTACACCCTGGCCTGTGACCGGCAGGCCAACGACCTGGGCAAGTTCTTCGACCCTCACCACCCCGCCGTCCTTCGGGCGCTGAAGCACGCCACCGACGCCGCCCACAAGGCGGGCATCTGGATCGGCATCTGCGGAGAGCTGGGGGCGGACCTGACCCTGCTGGAAACATTTTTGGCCATCGGCATCGACGAGCTGTCCGTGTCCCCCTCCTCCGTGCTGCCCCTGCGGGCTGAGATTCGCAAGTCCATCGCCAAGACCTGCACACTGGAACGGCTGGAGTGCTGAGACTGCCGAGCGTATCAAAAAATATTGACCATAGGAGGCGGGTGCGGCGTCAGGCCGTACCCGCCTCCGCCTATACCCTCTTGTTTCTTTCCTTCCATTGTGGTATAATTTGCATTCAAGCATAAAATAGGAGTAGAATAGCGGTTTAGAGGAGGAGCAATGCCATGAAAATCGTGGTTTTAGCCGGCGGACTCAGCCCCGAGCGGAACGTGTCTCTGTCCAGCGGCTGCAAGGTATGCGCCGCTCTGCGGGAGCGGGGGCATGAGGCTGCGCTGATTGATATGTATTTGGGCACGGAAGGGGATCCTCTGGCTCTGTTTGCCACGCCTATCCCGGAGGAGCTGACGAAAATCAGCCGTGAAGCCCCAGACCTGGCGGCGGTGAAGGCGTCCCGGCCCGTTGGCGGGAGCAGCCAGTTTGGCCCCGGCGTGCTGGAGATCTGCGGCATGGCCGACGTGGTGTTTCTGGGCCTTCACGGCATCTGCGGGGAAGACGGCCGGGTTCAGGCCGCTTTCGATCTCATGGGCATCCCTTACACTGGGGCGGGCTGTCTGGGCAGCGCCATCGCCATGGACAAAGACCTGACCAAGCGGCTGGCGGAACCCTTCTTGAAGCTGTTGGGTGTTCCCACCCCCAAATGGGAGCTGGTACGCTATACGGCGGAGGATGTCCCCGCGCTTGTGGCTCGGCTGGATCTGCCCTGTGTGGTAAAGCCATCCGCCTCCGGCTCGTCCATCGGCGTGTCCATCGCCCGTGACCGGGAGGAACTGGTCGCCGCGCTGACCCAATGCCTTGATTTTGGCGGGGTGTGCATGGTGGAGCAGTATATTGCCGGACGGGAGATCCAGGTGGGCATTTTGGAGGATAAAGCTCTGCCCTCTATTGAAATCATCCCCAAGACCGGTTTCTATGACTATGAAAACAAGTACCAGCCTGGAGCGGCGGAGGAGATCACCCCCGCTCCCATTCCCGCTGAGTGGGAGAAGCGCCTGGGCGAGGCGGCGCTGGCAGTCTTCCATGCCCTGGGGCTGTCAGTGTACTCCCGGGCGGATTTCATCGTCACTGAGGACGGCACTCCCTGGTTTTTGGAGATCAACACCCTGCCCGGCATGACTCCCACAAGCCTGCTGCCCCAGGAGGCGGCGGCGGTGGGCATCGGCTACGGCCAGCTGTGCGAACGGATCATTGAGGCGTCCCTGGCCGCCCGCAAAGCCGGGAAATAACTTAAAAAGAGAGAGATTCAGGAGAGGAGCGCCATCACTATGGAGGCACTGACACTGAGACAGCTGCTGGAGGCGGTAAACGGGACCCTGCTGGGGGACTTTGACGATTTGGACACGGCGGCGGCCCAGGTGAGCACCGACAGCCGGAATATTGAACCGGGCTGCCTGTTCGTCCCCCTGGAGGGGGAGCGGTTCGACGGCCATTCGTTTATCAACGCCGCGCTGGAAGCTGGGGCGGCAGGGTGCCTCACTGCCCGGGAGCGGGAGAGCTACCTGCCCGGCAAGTTTTACATCAAGGTGCGTTCCACCCAGCGCGCTTTGTGGGAACTGGCCCGGTACTACAGGAAGCTTTTCCCCATTCCCTTTGTCGCAATCACCGGGTCGGTGGGCAAAACCACCACCAAGGACATGACGGCGGCGGTGCTGGGGGCCAGATTCCGGGTCCACAAGACCGAGGGGAATTTCAACAACGACATCGGCGTGCCCCTCACCCTGCTGAAGCTGGAGCGGCAGCACGAGGTGTGCGTGGTGGAGATGGGCATGGACCACGCCGGGGAGATCGACTACCTGGGCAGATTGGTGGAGCCGGATATGGCCCTCATCACCAACATCGGCGACGCCCACATCGAGAATCTGGGCAGCCGGGAGAACATATTCAAGGCCAAGTGCGAGATCTTCCCCCATCTGAAAAAGGACGGTCTGGCGGTCCTCAATGGGGACGACCCCCTGCTTGCCTCCCTCAAAGGCAGGCTCTCCCAGCGTACGGTGTTTGTGGGGAGCGGCCAGGGGCTGGACTACGAAGCCTGCGACCTGGACAGCGACGGCGCGGGCCACCTGTCCTGCCGGGTCAAGACCCCCCGAGGCCAGTTTGAGGCCAACATTCCCGCCCTGGGCAGCCATATGATCTACCCCACCCTCATGGCGGCCGCCGTGGGGGAGGCGCTGGGCATGGCCCCCGACGAGATTGTCCGTGGCGTAGCGGCTTTCCTGCCCACCAAGATGCGGATGAACGTTATTCGCAGTAAAGGCGATATTGTGATCTTAAACGATGCCTACAACGCCAATCCCCAGTCCATGCGGGCCGCCGCCGCCGTGCTGGGGGACGCGGGTCAAAAGCGCCGAAAGGTGGCCGTGGTGGGGGATATGAAGGAGCTGGGTCCAGGCTCGGAGCAGTTCCACCGGGCGGTGGGGGGCTATTTTGCCCAGGCCGGGGCGGACCGGCTCATTGCCGTGGGGGAGCTGGCCCGGTTCATGGCCGAGGGGGCCAAGTCCGCCGGGCTGGAACAGTCCGACCATTTCCCCACCCTGGACGCGGCCAAAAACGCCTTGTCACGGGAGCTTCGGGCGGGCGTTACTATTCTGGTGAAGGCCTCCCGTTCTATGGCATTTGAGAAAATTGTGGACTATTTGCTGGCCAACGTGCCGGAGTGATACTTTTTCTTGAAAGAAAAAGTATCCAAAAAGAACTTTAGACCGCTTTGAACCGCTACAGAATCTGGAAAAGGATATGCCCGGCCACCAGCCACACAATATTGCCGAAGCAAGCATTTTCTTTGACCTCTTATGTGACCGGCGGGGCACTTCTATTGACTGCCGCGCTGGAAGCGGTCTAAAAGTTTCTTTTTTCGCTTCCTTTTTTCTTTTCAAAGAAAAAGGAAGGAACTTCGGAAGGAACCTTCGTAAGGAGAACAATGAACCATGATTGACATACAGCTGACCGGCCTGGTCAAGGAGTTCGAGGTCGGCAAACGGATTTTGGACGGCTTCTCCCTTCAGATCGACGAGGGGGAGCGGGTGGGTCTGCTGGGCCGCAACGGCGCGGGCAAGACCACAATCTTCCGTATGATGACGGGACAGGTCCGCCCCGACGAGGGAACCATCACTATCGCCCCGGGCAAGCGGCTGGGGCTCATCTCACAGATTCCCGTTTATCCGGAGGGCTACACCGTCCGGGACGTGCTGGATACCGCCTTCGCCCCCCTTCACGCCATGGAGGAGGAGCTGGCTCAGCTCACCGCCCGGATGGCTCAGGGAGAGGACCCGGCTGTGATGGCCCGGTACGACAAGCTCACCGCCGCTTTTGAGCTGGGGGGCGGTTACGATACCGAGACGCGGTTAAATAAAGTCTGCAACGGACTGGGCATCGGGGCGGACATGCGCTCCCGGCCCTTCGACGCGTTGTCCGGCGGGGAAAAGACCCGGATCAACCTGGCCCGGCTCATTTTGGAGGACACCGACATCCTCCTGCTGGACGAGCCCACCAACCACCTGGATTTGAACGCCACCGAGTGGCTGGAGGCCTACTTGGAGCGGTTCAAAGGCACGGTGCTGGCTATCTCCCACGACCGCTGGTTTTTGGACAAGGTAGTACGCCGAGTGGCGGAGATTCAGGAGGGCAGGGCCGAGCTGTACGCCGGCAACTACTCCTTCTACGTGGAGGAGAAGGAGCGGCGGTATCAGGAGCGGCTTAAGCAGTACGAGAAGGAGCAGGCCAAGATTGCCCAGCTGGAGGCTGCGGCAGAGCAGATGCGCATGTGGGCCTTCAAGGGCAACGACAAGCAGTACCGCCGGGCCATCAACATGGAGCGGCGGATTGAGCGTATGCGCACCACGGACAAGCCCACCAAGGAAAAGAAGCTGGCCACCCGATTTGGGGAGCGGGAGTTCCACGGGGACGAGGCCATGGTGGTCACCGAGCTGAAAAAGTCCTTCGGGGAGCGCACCCTGTTCGATCAGATCAATTTGGAGGTGACCGGCGGGGAGCGCATCGCCCTGCTGGGGGACAACGGCACCGGAAAATCCACCTTCATCAAGCTCATCATGGGGGAGGAGGCCCCCGATTCCGGGTCTATTTACCTGGGGCCCTCCATCCGTGTCGGCTATCTGCCCCAGATCATTCACTTTGACCGGCCCGACCGCAACCTGGTGGATACTATGCTGTACGCTCAGAACTGTACCACCCAGGAGGCCCGGGACCGTCTGGCCTCCTTCAAGTTCCGGGGAGAGGACGTATTTAAAGAGGTGTCCGCCCTGTCCGGCGGGGAGCAGTCCCGGCTGCGGCTGTGTATGCTGATGGACAGCCGGATCAACCTGCTGATTTTGGACGAGCCCACCAACCATCTGGACATCGACTCCCGGGAGTGGATCGAGGAGGCGGTGGAGGAGTACGGCGGAAACCTGCTGTTCGTCTCCCATGACCGCTATTTCATCGAGAAGTTTGCCACCCGGGTGTGGATGCTGGAAAACGGGCGGATCACCGATTTCCACGGCACTTACAGCGAGTTTCGCTCGTTCCGGGAGCGGCAGGAGCAGCTTAAGAACACCAAGTCTCCCATAGGGCGCGACGACCCCGGCGCGCCGGCCAAACCTGAAGAGGACAAGGCAAAACAAAAGCGTCCCGGCGGCACCAAGGAGCTGGAGAAACAGGTCCGGGCCGCCGAACGGGCGGTGGAGAAGGCGGAGGTCCGGCTGGACGAGCTGGCCCAGGAGGCCGAAGCGGCCGCGTCCGACTACCTGAAGCTCCAGGACATCTACAGGGAGCGGGAGGCGGCAGAGGACGAGCTGGCCCATCTTTACGCGGAGTGGGAGCGGCTGGCGGCGGAGCTGGAGGAAGCAAAGGGGTAACATAGAGATGGACTACAAAAGCTACCGGGGGAACAGCCCCCAGCGGAAAAAGAGACATTGGCTCACCGCCTTGCTGATCCTGCTGGGTTTGGGCCTGGTCTTGTTCGGAGCCCTGGAAATTGTCATCGCCGCCCACAGCCGGGACCGATTAATGGAGGACCCACAGCCAGAGGTCATGGTTATCTTCGGCTGTCAAATGCGGAAGGATGGTCCATCTATTTTACTCAAGGATCGGCTGGATACCGCTCTGACCTACTGGGAAGAGCACCCTGACATGAAGATCGTCGTCACTGGAGGCAAGGGGGACGACGAGCACATCTCCGAGGCCCAGGGAATGTATGACTACCTCACCGCCCGCGGGGTGGACGGGGCGCAAATCTTCATGGAGGACAAGTCCCGGAACACCTGGCAGAATATCAACAACACCTTTGCCCTGATGGAGCGGGAGGGGTGGAGCCTTACCGAAGATGTGCTCCTGGTGTCCAGCGGCTTCCATCTGGCCCGGATTGAAATGCTTTGGGACCGGGTGCGGGCTGGCTTTTTGCGGGGTGAGGAATACAATGACCAGTATATTTCCACCCTGGCCGCCCCGGTGAGCCACGCGCCCTCCCGGGTCCAGATGTTCTTCCGGGAGCCGCTGGCCTTGGTGAAATCCTTCCTCTTTGATCGGTGAATCCGGGATAGAAATTGAAAATTGGGTGAAACCATGACTGACAACTTGAAAAATATTGAGCTGCGCTATCAGGAGCTGGAGGCCCGGCTGGCCGCCAACGAGACCTACAGCGACCCGGAGCTGGTGTCCAGGCTGAACCGGGAGCAGAGGGAGCTGGAGCCCCTGGTTACCGCATACCGAGCGCTGTGCAGGGCGCGGAACGATCTGGCCGGGGCCGAAGAACTGCTCGGCGACCCGGAGATGAAAGAGCTGGCCCAGCAGGAGCTGGCCCAGGCCAAAGAGGACATCGAACGGCTGGAGCGTGAGATCAAGGTGCTTCTCCTGCCCCGGGACCCCAACGACGGCAAAAACGTCATCATGGAGATCCGGGCCGGGGTGGGCGGGGAAGAATCCGCCCTGTTTGCCCACTCCCTCACCCGTATGTACACCATGTACGCGGAAAAACGGGGCTGGCGGGTGGAGGTCAACTCCGCCAGTGAGACCGAATTGGGCGGCGTAAAGGAGATTTCCTTTACAATCGAGGGGGACGGGGTCTGGTCCCGGATGAAGTTTGAGAGCGGCGTTCACCGGGTCCAGCGGGTGCCCGAAACCGAGTCCGGCGGCCGGGTGCACACATCCACCGCCACCGTGGCGGTGCTTCCCGAGATGGAGACGGTGGACGTGCAGCTGGACCCCGCCGATGTGGAGATGCAGGTATTCCGCTCCTCCGGGGCGGGGGGCCAGCACATCAACAAAACCTCCTCCGCCGTGCGGCTGATCCATAAGCCCACGGGGACGGTGGTGGAGTGCCAGCAGGAGCGCTCCCAGTTCCAGAACCGGGAAAAGGCTATGCGCCTGCTGGCCTCCATCCTCTACGACCGGGAGCAGGAGCGCATTGAGTCGGAGTACGGCGAGAACCGCCGCAGCCAGGTGGGGTCCGGCATGCGCAACGAGCGCATCCGTACCTATAACTTCCCCCAGGGGCGGCTCACCGACCACCGGGTGGGGCTGACGCTGTACAAGCTGGACGCGGTGATGGACGGGGACCTGGACGAGATCATCGACGCCCTCACCACCGCCCGACAGGCAGAACAATTGGCGGAAAGAAGTTAGAGTTTATGTATGCCCATGTGATTTTTGACCTGGACGGCACCCTTTTGAACACCATCGACGACCTGGCGGACGCGGGCAACCACGTGTGCGCCGCCCACGGCTGGCCCGTCCACACCGTGGGCGAGTTCAAACGCATGGTGGGAAACGGTATCCCCACGCTGGTGGAACGCTTTGCCCCAGCGGGGACGGACAGGGAGACGCTGGCCGGAGTGCTGGCGGAATTCTCCGCCTACTATGATGAACACAAGGAGGACAAAACCGCCCCCTATCCTGGTGTTCCGGAACTGCTGGCTGCGCTGAAGGGGCAGGGTGTGCGCATTGCGGTGCTGTCCAACAAGGCCCACGCCCTGGCCGGACCGGTGGTGGAGCACTACTTTCCCGGAGTGTTTGAGTACGTCCAGGGGGCCCTGCCCGATGCACCCCTCAAGCCCGACCCCACTCTGCTGCGCCGCCTGATGGACCGGGTCGGCGCCAAGCCCGAGACCACCATCTTCGTGGGGGACAGCGACGTGGACGTGTTGACGGGGAAGAACGGCGGCCTCACGGTAGCGGGGGTGCTGTGGGGCTTCCGGGACCGGGCGGAACTGGAGGGCGCCGGGGCGGACTATGTGATCGCCCGCCCCGTACAGCTTGTCCAGCTGGTAACAAAATGAGCCGCGCGAAACGCTGCCTGCTCTTGGGAACAGAGCTTGCGCTTTGGGCCGTTTTCGGCTTTTTTGCGTGGTTATCCATCAACTGCTTCGACATCGTGCGGACCGCCCCGGAACTGTGGGACTATCTGGCCCCAGACCGCCTGGAGGAGCGGCAGTTCAAATGGCTTCTCGCCGGGATCGTGTATGCTGTTCCGGCGCTGGGCGCTTTGGCTGGAGCGGTAGGGATGGCGGTATCTCGGCGGAGGAAAGAAAGGCGGTAGGAAATGAATACCCAGACATTGACCCACCATGATACCGCCCAGGCGGCGGAGCTTCTCCGTCAGGGCCGCCTAGTGGCCCTCCCCACCGAGACGGTGTACGGCCTGGCCGCCGACGCCACTCAGGAAAAGGCCGTCCAGGCCAATTACGACGCCAAGGGCCGTCCCGAGAACAAGCCGCTGAACGTGCTGGTGGACGGGATGAAGATGGCGGAAACGGTGTGCCGGGATATCCCGGAGGACGCCTATAAGCTGGCCCAGGCATTTTGGCCCGGGCCGCTGACCATGATTTTACCGGGAAACGGTGCTCTGCCCCCCATCGTCCCCGCCGGAGGGGCCACCCAGGGGGTGCGTTGCCCCGACCACCCGGCCACGCTGGCGGTGATCCGGGCCCTGGGCCGGCCGCTGGCCTGCCCTTCCGCCAACCTGTCGGGGCGGCCCAGCCCCAAGTCGGCGGACGATGTGCTGGAACAGCTGGACGGCTGCATTTCCGCCGTGTTGGACGGCGGACCCTGTACGGTGGGGGTGGAGTCCACCATTGTGGACCTCACCGTCAGCCCCTATCGGATTCTCCGACAGGGGGGGCTGAGCCGGGAAGCCGTCGAGGCCGTGCTGGGCAATGTTAAATTAAAAAACGCTTAAATTTTAAAAAGGAGATTCGTAATGAATATAGAGGTAAAAAATCAAATCGCCATCGTGCGGGAGCCGGGAGTGCTGATTACCAGCGGCTCCTCCGCTATGGACCTGCTGGCAACCGTCCACTATGAGACGGACTGCTCCGCCATTGTTCTCTTTAAAGAACAGCTGGACGAGTCCTTTTTCCGCCTGTCCACCGGGCTGGCGGGGGAAGTGCTGCAAAAATTCGTCAACTACCAGATGAAGCTGGGCATTGTTGGAGATTATTCCGGCTATACCAGCAAACCTCTCCAGGATTTTATCCGGGAGAGCAATGAGGGCCGGCAGATCTGTTTCCAGCCCGACGAGGCGGCGGCTCTGACCTGGCTGGAGCGGGCCGGAGTATGACCGTCATCGGCATCACCGGACCCACCGGGGCAGGTAAGACCACTGTTCTTAACGTGCTGCGGGCCATGGGCGGGGCTGTGGCGGACTGTGACATGGTGTACCACAGCCTGCTCCGCTCGGACATTTCCATGCAAAATGCGCTGAAAGCCCGTTTTGGCGGAGAAATTTTTGATGAAACTGGGGACTTGCGCCGCCGGGAACTTGGTGCTATTGTATTCAAGGACGAGGCCGCTCTGGCGGACCTGAACGCCATCACCCATCGGCACATCATCGCCGAACTGCGGCGGATGGTCGACCAGGCGGAGGCCCAGGGCCGTCCCGCCATCGCCCTGGATGCCGTTGCCCTGCTGGAAAGCGGGGCGGGGAAGCTGTGTGACGTGACCATTGCCGTCACCGCCCCCCAGGAGGCCAGGGTGGCCCGGGTCATGGCTCGGGAGGGTATTCCGAGGGAATACGCATTGGCCCGGGTAAGAGCCCAAAAACCCGATTCGTGGTTTGAGGGACAGTGTACCTATACCCTGCGCAACGACGGCGGCCAGGCTGAACTGGAGGCCCGGGCGCGGGCATTGCTGACACAAATTCTTAATAAGGAGGATATATGACATGGAAGAGAAAACAGCGGGCCAGCAGCTGCGGGAGGCGCTGCTGACCCAGAAAAAAAATGGCTGGGACGTGGTGGACGGGGCCACCGAGCAGGCCATCTTCGATTACTGCGAGGGTTACAAGACCTTCCTAGACAGAGGAAAAACCGAGCGAACCTGCGTGGACTATGTTCTGGAACTGGCCGAAGCCGCAGGATTTGTCCCCCTGGAGCGGGGTATGGAGCTCCACCCCGGCTCCAAGGTGTACCGGGTGAACCGGGGGCGGGCGGTCAATTTGGCGGTCATCGGGTCTGCCGCCATTGACCAGGGCGTGTCCATCACCGCCTCCCACATCGACAGCCCCCGGCTGGACCTGAAGCCCTCCCCGCTGTATGAGGACAGCGAGCTGGCCTTCCTAAAAACCCACTACTATGGCGGCATCCGCAAGTACCAGTGGGTGACCATCCCTCTGGAGCTGCGGGGTGTGGTGGCCATGAAGGATGGCTCCATCGTCAATGTGTCGGTGGGATCCCATCCCGGCGACCCTCTGTTTACCATTGACGATCTGCTGCCCCATCTGGGAGCAGAGCAGGCAAAAAAGCCTTTGGGCGAGGCTATCCCCGCCGAGACGCTGAACATTCTGGTGGGCAGCCGTCCGCTGAAGGACGACGACGGCAAGGACCGGGTGAAGCTGGCGGTGATGAAGCTGCTGTACGACCACTACGGCATCCGGGAGCCGGATTTCATCTCTGCCGAAATCGAGGCGGTCCCCGCTTTCAACGCCACAGATGTCGGTTTTGACCGCTCCCTGATCGGGGCGTACGGCCACGACGACCGGGTGTGCGGCTATGCTGGGCTGAAGGCTCTGCTGGACCTGGAGGACGTGCCGGTGCGCACTGCGGTGTGTGTGCTGGCCGATAAGGAAGAGATCGGCTCCGAGGGCGTCAGCGGTATGCAGTCCGGTTTCTTTGAAACTTTCATGGGTGACCTGTGCGCTCCGCAAAAAGTGCCGCTGCGGGTGTGCCTGGAAAAATCCTTCTGCCTGTCCACCGACGTGACGGCGGCCTTTGACCCCAACTTCGCGGTGAATATGGTGTATGAAAAGCGCAATTCCGCTTATGTGAACTACGGCGTGGGGCTGTGCAAATACACCGGTTCACGGGGCAAGGGCGGTGCATCCGACGCCGGGGCCGAGACGGTGGCCTATGTCCGCCGTCTGCTGGACGACAGAGGAATTTTGTGGCAGATGGCGGAGCTGGGCGCCACAGATAAGGGCGGCGGCGGCACCGTAGCCTGCTATATGGCCAACCGCAACATCGACACACTGGACGCGGGCGTGCCCGTACTCAGTATGCACTCCCCCTTTGAGACTGTGTCTAAGCTGGACTGCTACATGACCTACGCCGCCTGTAAAGCGGTATACCAAGGCTGAACCATGGTGCGTCTGGAGCCCATTGGCCCGGACAATTGGCGGGAGGAGCTGACCGTCCGGGAGGAGCAGCGGCGGTTTGTGTCCGACCCCAACCGTTTGCTGGCCAGAGCGTACGCGTACCGGGGGCAGCGCAGCCAGGCAAAGCTGATCCGCCAGCGTGACATCCCGGTTGGAATGCTGATGTACTTCGACTGGCTGGAGCGCGGACAATATGTATTCAGCCAACTCTTCATTGACCGGCGGTATCAGGGCCGTGGGCTTGGGACCGCCGCCGCGCGGCTGGCCCTGGATGAAATGCGTGCAGATGGCCGTTTTGAAAAAGTCTGCCTGTGCTATGTGGAGGGAAACGAGTCCGCCCGGCTGCTGTTTGAAACGCTGGGCTTCCGTCCCACCGGCGAGGCGGACGGGGACGAGGTTATCATGGTGCTGGACCATCTATAAACGGATAAAAACCCCCTCTTGCGGAAAAACTACCGCAAAAGGGGGTTTTTCTATGACCGAGGAGACCAGACCAACGGATAACGAGGGAAATGAGGCGCAGGACCAGCTCCGGCAGGACATTGTGGACCTGGGGGCCAGCACCGTTAAAACCAGGGACGGCACCATCCACACTCTAACCATTGTGGGCACCATTGAAGGCCATCAAGAGGAGCGGTCCGGGGCCAAAACAACGAAATATGAGCATGTTCTGCCCCTGCTCACCGCTGTGGAGGAGAGCGATGAGGCGGACGGCCTGCTCATTCTGCTCAACACCATGGGGGGCGACATCGAGGCGGGGTTGGCCATCGCGGAGATGATCTCCGGGATGCGCAAACCCACCGTATCCCTGGTGCTGGGGGGCGGGCACTCCATCGGGGTGCCGCTGGCGGTGGCGGCGAAGGAGTCCTTCATCGTCCCCTCCGGGGCCATGACCATCCACCCGGTGCGGCTCAACGGCCTGGTCATCGGAGTGAGCCAAACCTTTCACTATTTCGAGCGAATTCAAGACAGAATCTGCGATTTCGTAACCCGGAACAGCCGTATCAGCCGTAAGGATTTTGAGCATCTTATGCTCAATACCGGGGAGATGGCCGCCGACGTGGGCAGCGTCATCTACGGCAAGGAGGCGGTGGAGCTGGGACTCATCGACCATCTGGGCGGGCTGTCCGACGCCCTGGCCTGCCTTCACCAGCGCATGAAGGAGGAAAAAGAGCGGCAGGAGCGGGCGGCGACCTAAAAAAGGCGGGATGCCGTATGACAAAAGACTTGACAAGAGACAAAGCTCCACGGTATAATATGCCCTAAGTAAAAGGCGTTGATGGGAAGAAGGCGCGATTTTCCCCGCTCAGAGAGCCGGTGGTTGGTGCGAACCGGCGCGGGACCCCGCGTGTATACTGGCCCCGGAGCCGCCAATCCGAACCCATTCAGTAGGATTGGACGGGAGGTCCCGTTACAGGCCGCGGCCTTGCTGGAGGCCAAGAGCGCGCGTCGGGTGACCGTGCGCGGAATTAGGGTGGTACCGCGTGATATGATTTATTGCGCCCCTGACGAAACGTCGGGGGCGTTTTTTGTCCCCCGAATCCCAAAAGGAGGAAAAAACCATGAATTTGAAGCCCGGATTTGAGAAGTACATTCCCTTCACACCCCAGCCCATCCAGAATCGGACCTGGCCGGACAAGACCATCACCCAGGCCCCGGTGTGGTGCTCTGTGGACCTGCGGGACGGCAACCAAGCCCTCATCGACCCCATGAACCTGGAAGAAAAGCTGGAGTATTTCCACACTTTGGTGGATATCGGCGTGAAGGAGATTGAGATCGGCTTCCCCTCCGCCTCGGAGACGGAATATGAGATCTGCCGGGAGCTCATTGAGGGGAACCACATCCCCGATGACGTGACCATCCAGGTGCTGGTCCAGGCCCGGGAGCACCTGATTAAAAAGACCTTTGAGGCCATTCAGGGCGCCAAGAATGTGATCCTGCACTTCTACAACTCCACCTCCACCCTCCAGCGAAAGGTGGTGTTCCACATGGACATGGAGGGCATCACCAAAATCGCCACCGACGCGGCGGACCTCATCTATGAGATGGCCCAGCCGGTAATTGCCGCGGGTATGAACCTGCGGTATGAGTACTCCCCGGAGTCCTTCATGGGGACGGAGATGGATTATGCCGTGGACATCTGCGCGGCGGTGCTGGACCACCTCCACGCCACAGAGGAACATAAGGTCATTCTCAACCTGCCCACTACGGTGGAGAACTGCCTGCCCAACCAGTTTGCCGATATGATGGAGTATTTCATCCGAAAGCTCCCCGGCCGGGAACGGGCCGTCATCTCCCTCCACCCACACAACGACCGGGGCACCGGCGTGGCCACCACCGAGATGGGACTGCTGGCCGGGGCGGAGCGGGTGGAAGCCACCTTGTTCGGCAACGGCGAGCGCACCGGCAATGTGGACATGGTAACCTTGGCCATGAATATGTGGACCCAGGGGGTGGACCCCGAGCTGGACTTCCACAACATCAACAAGATCCGGGATATGTATGAGCGGTGCACCAAGATGAAGGTGGGCGAGCGGCAGCCTTATGTAGGCGAGCTGGTGTTCACAGCCTTCTCCGGCAGCCATCAGGACGCGATCAACAAGGGCGTCCATTACATGAACGAGAGCGGCACCGATATGTGGGAGGTTCCATATCTGCCCATTGACCCCGCAGACGTGGGGCGGCAGTATGAGCCCATCATCCGCATCAACTCCCAGTCGGGCAAGGGCGGGGCGGCCTTCGTCATGATGCAGAACTTCGGCTACGACCTACCCAAGGCCATGCACGCCGAATTCGGCGCGGTGGTGCAGAGGGAGTCGGACCGGGTGGGCAAGGAGCTGAAACCGGAGCAGATCTTTGCACTTTTCGACCAGGAGTACCTGTCCGTCCCCAAGACCTACCAGCTGGAGCGCCACTCCTTCCGGGAGGATTCCCGTCACGGGGACGTGAGCCAGGTGGCCTTCGTGGGCGAGGTGGGCTACAAAGGGCACACCATGGAGGCCTACGGCCAGGGCAACGGCCCCATCGACGCCTTCTTCAACGCCCTTCACGACCTGCCCGAGGGCCACATTGAGGGTTATCAGTTCGTGGACTACAAGGAGCACGCCATTTCCTCCGGGTCGGACACCCAGGCGGTGTGCTACATCCACCTGAAAAATCCCAAAGGCAAAGACGTATTCGGCGTGGGCAAGAGCCACAACATCAGCCGGGCATCTCTTCGGGCAATTTTGTGTGCCATCAATCGGTCTTTGCTCCACTGACAGAAAGCCGGCCTGTATGGATAATCCATGCAGGCCGCTTTTGCGCAATGGGCAGCGGCACAGCCGCCTGCCCTTGCAATTGACTGCGCATTTTGATATAATGACTCTATTGCATATGATCTTTATGGGGAAAACCGTGCGGGAAGGAGAGGACGGATATGGAAACTGTGGTCATCACGGATGGAAAATACCGCGCCTCCGTCGCCGTCGCCCGAATGCTGGGGCGGGAGGGGTGCCGGATCGTGGTCACCCAGACCCGGGAAGACCAAAGTCTGGAGCCGCCGGTGTTCGTCTCCCGGTATGTCAAGGAGGGCCGCTGGCTGGAGGGCTCCGCCTCGGACCCGGACTACCCGGACAGGCTGTATGCCCTGCTGGAGGAGTACCGGAACCCGGTGCTGTTCTGCGCGGGGGCGTCCACCCTCAACGCTGTGGCGAAGCAGCGGGAGCGGTTTGGTCAGGTGTGTGATTTTCTCATCGCCTCCCCGGAGACACTGGATGCCCTTAACGACAAAGAATTGGTCCACCGCCGCTGTGAAGAGCTGGGCATACCCGTTCCAAGGAAATTTGACGGTTTTCCGGACTGTTTCCCCGTGATTATCAAGCCCCACTGCGGAGAAAAATTCGGACTGAAGGCGAAGGACCGATATACCATCGCCCACAACGCAGAGGAGTATGCTGTTAAACTGGCGGCGATGGAAAAATACGACCCCGCCCCCATTGTGCAGGAGCGGGTGGCGGGGGCTGGCGCGGGGGCCAGCCTGCTGCTGGACCGGGAGTCCCGGCTCATCGCCACCCTATGTCATCGGCGCATTCGGGAATACCCCGCCTCCGGCGGGCCGTCCACCTGCTGTGAGAGCTTTTTCGATGAAGAAATGATTGACCGCGCTTACCGCCTGCTGGCTTCCTTTGGCTTTGTGGGTATGGCCATGGTGGAGTTCAAGGGAAACCGGGTTTTGGAGGTCAACCCCAGGGTGTGGGGCAGCTTCCCCATGACAGAGCGGGCGGGCAGTTCTTTTGCCCTGCGCTATGCCCGTGCTGCGGCGGGAGAGCGGCTGGATTACCTGCCCCAGGACTACAAAACCGGGGTGCGGATGCGCTTCACGCTCAACGACGGCGCGGCCATGCTGGACTACCTGCGCCACGGGAAGCCGGGCCCCTTTTTCCAGGGAATGGCAGATTGGTTTCGGGCGGATGAGGCTCTGTCCGCCAGGGATGACCCCGCCCCTTTCCGCCGATATCTGCGAAATACGCTGCTGAGAAGGTAACTATGGAATTAAAATTAGACCTGCACGTCCATTCCGAGCGGTCTCCGGACGGGACGATGGCCATTGAGGAGATTGTAGCTCTGGAAAAGGCCAAGGGCCTCCACGGCGCGGCCATCTGCGACCACGATTTGGCGCTGACAGCCCCTCCCCTGTTTGAGGATTTCCTCGTTATCCCGGGCATTGAGGTGTCCACCCAGCTGGGCCACCTGCTGGGGCTGTTTGTCACGGGACCAGTGGACACCCGGGACTTTTTTCAGGCGGCGGAACTCATCCACAGACAGGGCGGGCTGGCGGTGCTGGCCCACCCCTTTGAACACAGCCGAGATGGGGCGCGGCTGGCCCCCGCCGTTCCCCTGCTGGACGGCATCGAGGTGTGGAACAGCCGGGCGGACCGGAAAATTCACGACGCCAACGCCCTGGCCCGGAGCTTTGCCCAAGTGTGCCGCCTGCGCCCTTTCGGGGGAAGCGATGCCCACCGCCCCCAGGAGGCGGGCATCGGCTATACCATAGTGGAGGCGGACAGCCTTACTTTGGAAGCGGTGAAAGCCGCCCTGCTCCAGGGGACCGCCCGGGTGGAGGGTAAGCGGAGCCGGGCATGGTACGCCGCCCGGAGCCAGCTGACCAAGCGGAACAAAACCGGGGCAAAACCCTTGAGCTATATGAAATGGGCGGCCTTTGCCGCCAAATGCTGCGCCCAGGATATTTTTTGGAGGGGAGATTGAGCTATGTCACTCATTGTAAAAATTGGAAAAAAGGGAAAGCGGCTGGTGAAAAAGCTGCTTCCGGAGGAAAAGCACCACCTGAGCTACACCCGCCGCATTGAGCGGATCAAGACCGGAAAGCGCCTGTGCGCCATGACCTTTGACGACGGACCCATGGATCTGCCCGCCGCTCCGGACCGTTTTGAGGGCCGGTCTCTCACAGACGTGCTGTTGGATGTCTTGGCGGAATTTGACGCCAAGGGCACCTTCGATGTTATTGGGGATACCAGCGAGAACTATCCTGATCAGGCGGGCAAGTTGGGCAGCGCCGCCTGGGGAGGGGTCAAATTTGACCACTACCCCGACATTGGGAAGGACGACAAGGGGGGCGTGGTCCACTGTGACCGGCTGGTCTGCCGCATTCTGGAGGAAGGCCATCAGATCACCAACCATGGATACCGCCACATCATTTTTGGTAAAAAGCCTTTTGTCTACGGCCAGCGTGAGTATTTGGGCAGTGTGGACCGGGCGGTGGACGATTTGAATAAGCTGGACCAGTTCCTGCGGGAGCGGTATGGCTATGAAATGGCCATGACCCGCCCGCCCCACTACGTGGACAAGATGCCGGACGGCTTCACCAGCTACGACGTGTGTGACCGGCTGGACTACCAGTATATGGCCGCCTCCTTCGACGGGGGCGGGTGGCTTCCCTCCGCCCTGTCCAGCCCGGACGCCGCCCTGGAGGCGGAGGTGAACGCCATGGTGGAACCCATGAGAAGGGCCCTGGAGCAGGACCCGGATTTCTTCTGCGGTCAGATCATCTTCCAAAAGGACGGCTACAACATGGCCAAGCGCACCCCGGTGGCCTTCGGGCTGAGGAAGCAGCTGGAGCTTCTGCGCAAATACGGCTACCAGGTGGTAACGGTGGCGGAGCTGATGGCGGAGAGCCCCTTTGCCGACCTGGACCGGGGGGACCCCCTGTTTGACAGCCTGTGCCGCCTGCAGGGGGACCGGGCGGTGGCCTACTCGGACAACCGGGTGCGGCTGGACCAGCCCATGACCTGGGGGGAGCTGGCTATGCTGCTCGCTCCAAAAAAGGAGGCCATGGGCCGCCGCTGGGCGGACATACGCCGCACAGGGAAACGCGCCCACCCCTATTGCGGGGCGCTGGCGTGGTGCGTGGAACAGAGTCTGCTTCCCAAGGGGACAAAAGCGGATGGCTCCGTCACCGCCCTGCCCGGAGGGCATTTCGGTCCGGTCGCGGGTTTCACCCGGCGGGATATATACGCCGCGTATCAGGAGTGAGGAGAACCCCGGCGTCATTCACGCCGTCTGTAACGCGGCAAGATGAATGAGAAAAACTGCCCTCGTTTTGGAAAGTGATTCGAGCTCACCCGCTTGCGCCGATCGCCCCCGGAAGGAAGCGTAGCCCGGGCAAAAGGGCCAGCATTTTAAGACTCCGGGAGGAGCGGTAAAACCGCTCCTCCCTTGCTTTTACCCCTCCGCCGAAGCAGCTTCCTTGGCCTTCATGGACTCAATGTACTCTGTCCAGCCATAAACCTCAGTCTCCCATAGGTTGCTGTCGACCCCGGAGACCCATCTTTTTTTGCCGAGGAACGTCAAGGCCGTACAGCGCCCGGACCCAGCCCCCGGTCACGTCATATTTTTGGCCGGCTCAACAGTGTCAAGAAGTCATGCAAAAACACCGCTCCGATTTTTACTGGAAGCGGTGTTTTGCGTAAGATTCCCTATTTATGTTGTTGCGTCTTTATATACCCTTGTTAAGAGAAAATTAGTGTGCAGGTTTTTCTCGCCTTGTCCACTCTATGAGGCATATACAAACATGGCAGTGCTTTTTTATCTGCTCCTCCTGCCCAGAAAACGCAGGAGGTACAGGAACAGATTGATAAAGTCCAGATACAGCTCAAGGGCGGAATAGATGGATGCCTTTTGCAGCATTGCCTCGTCACCCTGGAAAAACGCATAATTGGCTTTGATCTTCTGGGTGTCGTAAGCAGTAAAGCACAGGAACACCACAATACCCACCATGCAGATAATCCGTTCCATGGCGCTCAGGTCAATGAAAAACGTCAGCAGGCCCGCCACCAGCAGGAAAATCAACCCGCCGATCAGCAATGGACGCAACTTGGACAAATCTGTCTGGGTGAATCGGCCATACAGGGCAAACGCGCCAAAAAACAGTGCGGTCAGGCCAAATATGACGATCAGGTTGACGACATCATAAAGCACAAAGTATACCGAAAACACGACGCCGTTGAGAATGGCGTACACCGCAAACAGCATCCGGGTCACCCCCACAGGGCGTTTCAGAATGCCCGAGGACATGATGAGCACCACCGCAACCTCCGCAATGAGCAATATCATTGGGATGTATGGATTGCTGAAGAAATAGAACACCAGGCCGGACATGGACAAGGCCGCCGCCAGCAAAAAGGTGATCATCAACCCCACAAACATCCATCCAAAGGTGCGGGATACGTATTGGTTTAAGCTCAGCCCCGCCTGAACGTAGCTGCTGTCGAAATCGTAACGGTTCATATTGCGTTCTTCCATAGTCAGCTCTCCTTATCCACTTGCTTCATCTGCTTCAGGTTTCCGATTTTTTGGGCCCGGCGGTCCAGCTCAGCCAGCACATCCTCCAATGGGATGCCCTTCTCCGCCATCATCACCATCAGGTGGTAGACGAGATCAGAGATCTCCCCTACCGTGTCGGATGGGATGTCGTTCTTTGCCGCGATGATCGTCTCGGCGCACTCTTCTCCCACCTTCTTCAAAATCTTATCCAATCCTTTATCAAAGAGATAACAGGTGTAAGATCCCTCCTGGGGATTGGTTTTACGCTCCACGACCACCTCGTAGAGCTTCTTCAGCGTACCGTCCATATCATATCCCTCCCCTGCCTGATTCTATGCATTCCATTATAACTCAATCCGGTTGAAAAAGCAACTGTGGGCTCCTGTATGGCAGACCGGTCCGTCAGGCACACAGATGTACAGCAGGGTATCGGTGTCGCAGTCGGCAAAAATCTCTTTTATGTGGAGGTAATTCCCGCTGGTCTCCCCTTTGTTCCATAGTTTTTTGCGGCTTCGGCTCCAAAACCATGCGGTTTTTGTCTGGATGGTACGCTCAACCGCCTCCCGGTTGGTGAAACCCAGCATGAGCACTTCTCCGCTCCCCATCTCCTGGACAATAGCCGGAATTAAGTCAGACTTTTGGAACAGCAAATCGAGGTCGAACATCTGCCTCACCTCACCGGAATATTTTTTCCCCGCAGAAAGTTCTTCACTTGGGGCACCGTCAGCTCACCGAAATGAAACAGGGAGGCCGCCAGCGCCGCGTCACACCCTGTCTCCTCAAACACCTGGGCAAAATGCTCCAGACTTCCGCAGCCGCCGGAGGCGATCACCGGAATGGATACGGCCTGGGTCACCGCTCTGGTCATCTCCACGTCAAAGCCCGCCTTGGTGCCGTCGGCGCCCATGGAGGTGAGCAGGATCTCTCCCGCCCCCAGCTCCTGGCCACGCTTCGCCCACTCCACCGCGTCGACCCCGGTGGGCGTACGGCCACCCGCCGTCACCACCTCATACCAGCCTTCCGGGCGGCGGCGGGCGTCGATGGCCAGCACCACGCATTGAGAGCCAAACCGCTGGGCGGCGCGGGCAATCAGAGTCTCATCCCTGACCGCAGCCGAATTGACGGAGATTTTGTCCGCCCCGGCCCGGAGCAGCCGCTGGAAGTCCTCCAGGGTGCGGATGCCGCCTCCCACCGTCAGGGGGACGAATACCTGAGCGGCGGTGCGCTCCACCACGTCGGCCACCGTATCCCGCGCGTCGCTGGTGGCGGTGATGTCCAAAAACACGATCTCGTCCGCTCCCTGATCCGAGTAGTATTTTGCCAATTCTACGGGGTCGCCCGCGTCCCGAATGTTCACAAAATTGACCCCTTTGACCACCCGGCCGTCCCGCACGTCCAGGCAGGGGATGATGCGCTTGGCTAACATAGCAAGCCCTCCAAATACCGGTTGATATCCTTCTGGTTGCACAAAACCACAACCTTCTGCGGATATTTTTCTAAAACCTGCCGGAACTCCCCCCGTTTTTGCCGAGTGCGTCCCTTCCACAGAATCCACCACATGAATTCCAGGTCCATCTTTTCCAGACAGCCCTCGCCCATATCCTCCCGAGACCTGCCTCTATATTGAAAATAACGCTTCCAGGCCCGAACTAAACAGACCAGACGGGGAAACTCCAGGATAATGATCTTATTTGCCTCTGACAAACGGCGTTCGTACTCAAATTTTGTATAATTTCCGTCGATAACCCAGCTTGAGTTTTCCATAAACTCATGGACCAGCCTGTGAGCTTCTCCCCGGTCCCGCTCCGTCCAGTTTGGAGCCCAGTGGATCTGGTCGAAGTGGAGCACCGGCACATTGTACCGCTCTCCCAGGGCCCGGGCCAGGGTGGACTTCCCCGCCCCGCTGTACCCCATCACTGCGATTTTCAAAGCTGAGGCCCCGCTTCCCGGACGGCCTCCGCCAGGTCCAGCGTCCCCGCGTAGTACGCCTTGCCGATGATAGCTCCATACAAACCCATGTCCCGCAAGCGCTTCACGTCGTCCAAGGTTGTCACCCCGCCGGACGCCACGATGTCACACCCCACCGCCCGCTGCAAAGCGGCCAGCTGGTCAAAGCTGGGACCGGACAGCATTCCGTCGGTGGCAATGTCGGTAAAGATCAGGGTTTTAACCCCTTTCTCCTCCATCCGCCGGGCCAGCTCCAAACCGCCGAACCCGGAATCTTCTTCCCAGCCCGCCGTGCGCACCCGGCCGTTTAAGCAGTCGATTCCCACCGCCACCCGGTCCCCATAGCGCTCCAGGGCGTAGTCCACCACCTTCGGATTGGTGACTGCGGCGGAGCCGATGACCAGCCGGGACACCCCCGCATCGGCTACCGCGTCCACATCCTCCTGGGTTTTAATACCGCCGCCCAGTTCTACAGACAGGCCGGACTCCTGAATCACCTCTCTGATATGGGGAAAATTGGTCCGTTCACCATTCCGGGCCCCGTCCAAGTCAACCATGTGGACCCACTTTGCCCCGGCCTCCGCGAAGGCTCGCGCCGTCTCCAGCGCACTGTCCGCCACTTGGCTGACGGTGGAAAATTCACCTTTGCGCAGACGAACACAGCGCCCATCCTTCATATCAATGGCAGGTAAAATAATCATTGAATTAATTCTCCAAAATTTTTTAAAATATGCAGTCCGGCCTCACCGCTCTTCTCCGGGTGGAACTGACAGCCGTACACCCCATTGCGGGCCACCGCCGCCACAACGGACGAGCCGTACTCTGTACGGGCAATCACGTCCTCCTCCCGGGCAGCGCAGCCGCAGAAAGAGTGGACGAAGTACACATAGGTTCCGTTGTCCAGTCCCCGAAACAATGGGGAGTTGTTCTGAAGCTCCAGGCTGTTCCAGCCGATATGGGGCAGCTTGAACTTCGTTTGAATCCGCTCCACACTTCCGCCGACCAGCCCCAATCCCCGGCAGGCAGTTCCCTCTGTCCCCCGGTCAAACAGCAGCTGCATTCCCAGACAAATGCCCAAAATGGGTTTGCGTCCCACCTGGGCCAGGAGCACCTTGTCCAGCCCAGATGACCGCAGCTTGTCCGCCGCGTCCGGAAATGCCCCCACACCTGGGAGGATGATGGCAGCGGCCCGCTCCAGCTCCCCGGCAGTACCGGTGATCAGCGTGTTCCGCCCAACATAGGCCATGGCGTTGGACACACTCTTCAGATTGCCCACACCGTAATCCACAATCGCAATGTAGCCCATCACAGAGCCCCCTTGGTGGAGACCACCCCGTCACCCTCTATCCGCACGGCCTCCTTAAGCGCCATGCCCAGGGATTTGAACAGCGCCTCGGTAATGTGGTGGGCATTGTCTCCATATTCGCACTTCTGATGTAACGTGATTCCGCCATTCATAGAAAAAGCCCGCATAAATTCCACGGTAAGACAGCTGTCATAACCGCCGATCATGGGCTGGGGCATGGACGCGTCAAACGCCAGATAGGGCCGGTTGGAGCAGTCCAGCACCGTCCTGCACAGCGCCTCGTCCATTGGCACAAAGGACATGCCGTAGCGGCGGATGCCCCGTTTGTCTCCCAGCGCCTCCCGGAACGCCTGACCCAGCACAATGCCCACATCCTCCACCGTGTGGTGGCCGTCCACATGGAGGTCGCCCAGGGCGGACAGTTCCAGCCCGAACCCGGCGTAGAAGGCCAAGGCGGTAAGCATGTGGTCAAAAAAACCAATTCCGGTGGATACGCTCACCTCTCCCCCATCCAGACAGAGGGTGGCAGTAATGTCCGTCTCTTTTGTTGTGCGTTGAATGGATGCCTGCCGCATGGAAACGGCCCCCTTTCACTCAAATCGGACCTGAATGGAGTTGGCATGGGCGGTGAGCTTCTCCGCCTGGGCCAGCGCGATGATTTCCTCGGAAATGGGCTCCAGCGCCTCCCGGCTGAACTCCAGCACGCTCATGGATTTTAAAAAGCTGTCTACGCTCAGCGGCGAGAAAAACCGGGCCGTTCCGCTGGTGGGAAGCACATGGTCCGGCCCCGCCAGATAATCTCCCAGAGGCTCCGGGGTGTAGGCTCCCAGGAACACCGCCCCCGCGTTTTTCACCAAGGGGAGCAATTCCCTGGGTGATTTTGTGACGATTTCCAGGTGTTCCGGGGCGAGCTCGTTGGCCAGCTCCACGCACTGGCTCAAGCTGTCACACACAATGGCGCAGCCGAAGTCTTTTAAAGACACCTCCATGATCTCCGAACGGCTGAGATAGCCGGTTTGACGGATAATTTCTGCGTCCACCGCCTGGGCCAGCTCCATGGAATCGGTCAATAACACCGCAGAGGCCAATTTATCGTGCTCCGCCTGGCTGAGCAGGTCGGCAGCAATGAATTTCGAGTCGGCGGTACTGTCTGCGATGACCAAAACCTCCGACGGTCCCGCCACCATGTCGATGTCCAGCGCGCCATAAGCCAGCCGCTTGGCCGCCGCCACATAGGCGTTCCCCGGCCCCACCAGTTTGTCAACCCTCGGGATAAAGCCCGCGCCATAGGTGGCCGCAGCCACCGCCTGGGCCCCGCCCACAGCGATAACCCGGTCCACTCCGGCGATTTTCGCCGCCGCCAGCACCGCGTCGCTGAGGTTTTCCGTGGGCGGCGTGAGCATAATGATCTCCTCCACCCCGGCCACCTTGGCGGGTACGGCGTTCATCAGCACGGAGCTGGGATAAGCGGCGGTGCCGCCCGGCACATAGATGCCCACCCGGGTCAGCCCCCGAATGACGCGGCCCACCCTGCCCCCATCGGGGGAGGTCCACTCCATGGACTTTGCCAGCAATTTTTCATTGTAGTCCCGGATGTTCCGGGCGGCGTGCTCCAACGCCGCGATCATCTGCTCCGGACAGGCGGCGCAGGCTTCCTCCAGCCGCTCCTGGGACAGCTCATAAGGCGTCTGACCGTCGAATTGGAGAGAATACCGCTCCACCGCGGCCATTCCCTCCGCCCGCACATCCTCCATGACCGCCTTGACGGCCAGCTCAACATCCGCATTTTTATCCGCCGCCCGCCCCCGCATGGCGTCCAGCTGGCGGCGCTCGGCGGTCCCGTCCGCCCTGATGATGGTTATCATGTCCGTCCCCCCAGCTCCCGCTCCACACGGGACAAAAAGTCGGTAATCTCGTTTTTATACAGCTTCATGGACGCGGTGTTCACAATGAGCCGCGCCGACACCTGGGCCACGTCCTCAATGGGCTCCAGCCCGTTCTCCTTCAGGGTGGCCCCCGTCTCCACAATGTCCACGATGCCGTCGGCCAGATCCAGAATCGGGGCCAGCTCCACGCTTCCCTCGATCTTGATGATATCCACGTCCATCCCTTTGCCCTCAAAAAAGGCCCGGGTGACGTTGGGATATTTGGAGGCAATGCGCCGGGTCTTGTAGGTGCCGTAAAAATCCGTCCCCTTCTTCACCGCCAGGGCGAACCGGCATCGGCCGAAGCCCAGGTCCAGCACCTCGTAAAAAGCTCCGCCCTTCTCCAAAATGGTGTCCTTGCCCACCACGCCCAGGTCGCACACCCCGTGTTCCACATAGGTGATGACGTCGGGAGCCTTGGCCAGTACCACATCCAGGGGATAATTGGGCAGGGCGTGGATGAGCCGCCGCCCAGGGTTCCGCACCGGGGAGCAGTCCAGCTCCGCAGCCTCAAACAGCTCCACCGACTTGTCCTGCAAGCGCCCCTTAGTCAGGGCGATCCTCAGCCGTTCGCTCATACCGCCAGCCACCTCTCCTCCGTGCCGTCCAGCACCAACACTTGGGTCGCCCCTTTCTCCCTGGCCAGATTCATGGTGCTGTCCAGGGTCCGGCAGGGAGACAGCTCACAGCTTCCGGCAGGGCGGCTGTCCACCACCGCCAGCGCTTGGGCCAACAGGCCGGGGCCGTAATGGATCACCGTCTCCAGCCTGGGGGTCTCCACGGCAAGGCAGGCCCCAACCGCGTCCACATCTACAGCAAAGCCAATGGCCTCCGCCTTCCGGCCAAATTGCTCCATCAGCCCGTCATACCGGCCTCCGGACAGCACGGGAGCTCCCGCGCCCTCGGCGTAACCCCGGAACACCAGGCCGGTATAGTAGTCCAGCTGGTGGACCAACCCCAGGTCAAATCGGACGCAGTCCCCGTATCCGGCGGCGGACAGCTCGGAATACAGCCGCCGCAGATGGTCCAGGCTGTCACAGGGGCCCGCCAGGGCCTGGGCCTCGTCCAGCACCTCCACCCCACCGAACAGATAGGGCAGGCGGCGCAGGGCGGCACAGGCCTCCCCGCCCCGGTAGGGCTCCAGCAGGTCGTTGAGCAGGGCAAAGTTCTTGCCCTCGATGGCAGAGCGCAGCCGCTCCAGCTCCTCATGAGGCATGTTCATCCGTCCGGCCAGCGCACGGTAGAAGCCGGCGTGGCCCAGCTCAATGTGGAACTGTCCCAGCCCGCAGGCCCGCAGGGCGTCCACCGCCATGGCCACCATCTCCAGGTCGGCCTTGTCCCCCACCGCGCCGATCATCTCCACGCCACACTGGGCGATCTCACTGCTCCCCCCCTGGTGGGCTTTTTCCGAGCGGAATACCGTCTGGTCGTAGTACAGCCGCTGGGGCAGGGCCAGATTTTTCAGTTTGGTGGCCGCCACCCTGGCGATGGGGGCGGTGCAGTCGGGCCGCATGACCATGATTTTGCCGGAGCGGTCGATGATCTTCAGCATGGACTCCTGGGGAATGGGGTTGCCGGACTGGACAAACAGGTCATAAAACTCCACTTCGGGGGTTATGACCTCGGTGTAACCCCGGCGGCGGAACAGCTCCACCAGGGCAGACTGTACCTGACGGCGCTCCAGGCACTCGGAGAACAGCCGGTCCCGGGTGCCTTCGGGGGTATTGATGCGGATGTTCATGGGATTTGCCTCCAAATTCTTTATCTCGCTAATGTGATGAATCATACCACATCCCCGGAAAGCTGTCAACCCCGGTTTTATTTGTTTGCCTTACTCATTCGATCCACTCATCATCTGGGATGAAAACATCTGCAGGGAGATTTCCCCGCCTTCCCCTGTTGAAAATATGCAGCCTTTGCGACGGATTACACGTATTCTTACACATTGTATTATGTATCAGTTGACTTCTACAGCAAAAGATCAAGGTTGCCTCCGCATCATTAATTAGTAGCTTTCGATTTTCTTCTGATATATTATGGGGCTTCACTATCGTTCCAAGCCTCACATACTTTTTCCCACGATAGTTATCCAACCAATACTGCCAATGACTTTCTAGCCTGCTTTTATAATTGAAGGTAGTCTTACCTATATACAAGTCTGATATCTTCCCTCCAAAGGTACGTGTAATATAATACAACCCTGTGTCAGACATGCGCATATCGCTCAAAATATTGTTGATTTCCATTGGATAAGACCACTCTATCTCTACGTTCCGCATAACTTCGCTCCTTAAAACAGGCTGAACTGGCTGCTGTCCGGCAGGTCCCCGAAGGCCCCCGCCTCCTTGAGCTGCTCCAAATGCGTGGAAGACACCTTGGTGCAGGCCAGGGCGAACTCCTCGATGGACAAAAAGTCCTTTCCCTGCCGCTTGTCCATGATATCCCAGCCCACCGTCTCCCCCAACCCGGCTATTGAGGTAAACGGGGGAATCAACGCCTGCTTTTCCTCATCCACCATGAAATTCACGGCGTGAGACCGGGAGATGTCCATCCGGGCAAAGCTGAGCCCCCGGAGATAGAACTCATAGCACACCTCCAAGGTGGTGAGCATGTCCTCTTCCACCGCCGAGGGGCGGTCTTTTTTCTCCTTGGCGTTCTTTTTGGCGTTGATCTCGGCCATTTTACGCTTGACCACCTCCATCCCCCGGCACATATACTTTTCATCGAAGGCCTTGGCCCGGATGGAGAAGTAGGCGGCGTAAAAGGCCAGCGGCCGGTGGACCTTGAACCAGGCAATGCGGAACGCCATCATCACGTAGGCCACCGCGTGGGCCTTGGGAAACAGGTAAGCGATCTTTTTACAAGACTCGATGTACCACTCGGGCACGCCGTGCTCCTTCATCTCGTCTTCCGCTCCCTCGGGCAGCCCCCTGCCCTTGCGCACCGCCTCCATAATTTTGAAGGCCCGGGTGTCCTTAAACCCCTTGGAAATGAGGAAGATCATGATATCGTCCCGGCAGCCGATGGCCTCGTTGACCTTGGCCGTGCCGGAAGTAATCAGGTCCTTGGCGTTGCCCAGCCAAACGTCTGTGCCATGGGAGAAGCCGGACAGCCGGATGAGAATATCAAACTGGTTGGGGTGGGTGTCCTCCAACATTCCCCGGACAAAGGAGGTGCCGAACTCCGGGATGGCCACCGCCCCTGTGGGCCCGAGGACGGGGTCGTCGGTAAAGCCCAGCTCCTCCGAGGTGGTGAACAGGCTCATAGTTTTAGGGTCGTCCAAGGGGATTTTTTGCGCGTTCACTCCGGTGAGGTCCTCCAGCATACGGATCATGGACGGGTCATCGTGGCCCAGCATATCCAGCTTCAGCAGGTTGGACTCCATGGAATGGTATTCAAAGTGGGTGGTGATGATGTCCGAGTCCTTGTCATCCGCCGGGTGCTGGGCGGGGCAGAAATCGTAGATCTCCTTGTCCTGGGGGATGACCACCATGCCGCCGGGGTGCTGACCGGTGGTGCGCTTGACCCCCTCGCAGCCCTTGGCCAGCCGGAGCACCTCGGCAAAGGGGGCGTCCGGCTTCCCCACCAACTCCAGGTATTTTTTTGCGTAGCCGATGGCGGTTTTTTCCGCCACCGTGCCGATGGTGCCCGCGCGGAACACATGGTCCTTACCGAAGAGTTCGAAGGTGTATTTGTGGGCGCTGGACTGGTACTCGCCGGAAAAGTTCAGGTCGATGTCGGGCACCTTGTCGCCGCCAAAGCCCAAAAAGGTCTCGAAGGGGATGTTGAACCCGTCTTTCTCGTAGTCAGCCCCGCAGAGGGGGCACTTCATGTCCGGCATGTCCGCCCCGCAGCCGTAGGGGTGGGCGGGGTCTTGGGCGTAGTCAAAGTCGGCGTGCTTGCAGTTGGGACAGCGGTAGTGGGCGGGCAGCGAGTTCACCTCGGTGATGCCCGACATGAAGGCCACCAGGGACGAGCCCACCGACCCACGGGAGCCCACCAGATAGCCGTGCTCCAGAGAATTCTGTACCAGCTTCTGAGCGGACATGTAAATCACATCGTATTTACAGCGGATGATGTCCACCAGCTCGGCATTGATGCGGTCCACCACAATCTGAGGGGGCTCATCCCCATAAAGGCGATGCGCTTTATCCCATACAAGATCTTTGAGCTCCCCGTCGGAGTTCTCCAATTTCGGGGCGAATAAACCGTCGGGCAGGGGCCGCACATTGTCGCACCAGCCGGCGATGAGGTTCGGGTTGTCCACCACCACCTCATGGGCCTTCTCCTTCCCCAGATAGGAGAACTCCTCCAGCATCTCGTCGGTGGTGCGGAAATACAGGGGGTTGGGGCTGTCCGCGTCCTCAAACTCTTTAGCGGCCAGCAGCACATGGCGGTACACCTCGTCGGTGGGCTCCATAAAGTGGACGTCCCCGGTGGCGCACACCGGCTTGCCCAGCCGCTCGCCCAGGGCTGTCACCCGGCGGTTGAAGGCCCGCAGGTCCTCCAGATCCCGGGCAATGGCCTTTCCCTCCTTATCCGGCCGAAGCATATAGGCGTTGTTGGCCAGGGGCTGAATCTCCAGATAGTCGTACCACGAGGCGATGCGCTCCAGCTCCCGGTCCTCTCTTCCCGCCACCACCGCCCGGAACAGCTCCCCCGCCTCGCAGGCGGAACCGATGATCAGCCCTTCCCGGTTCTCGTCCACCAGAGATTTTGGCATGATCGGGAAACGGTTGAAGTGCTCCAAGTGGGCTTTAGATACCAGTTTATAGAGGTTGCGAAGTCCAAGCTGGTTTTTTGCCAGCAAAATCAGGTGGTACGGCGTGCGCCGGCCCCGCCCGCCCCGTTTTTTCCCCGCCAGGGCGGCGTTGACGGCACCGGCCCGGTGGACGCCCCGCTCCCGGAGCATGGGAATCAGCGCCGCCAGAATCAATCCGCAGGTTTCCGCGTCGTCATAGGCCCGGTGGTGCTGAAACGGCGGCAGGCCCAGGGCGTTGGCCACTGTGTCCAGCTTATGGTTGGGCAGCTTGGGGCACAGGTACTGGGCCAAAATCAAGGTATCAAAGTACAAAGGGTCGAATTTCCGGCCCGAACGGCCGCAGTACTCCCGGATGAACCCGGTATCAAAGGCGGCGTTGTGGGCACACAGCGGCAGATCTCCCGCCCAGTCCAAAAAGGCGTCCACCGCCTTTTCCGGACTGGGCGCATTTTTCAGCATCTCGTCGGTGATACCGGTGAGAGAGACCGTTTTCGCGCTGAGCGGATGTCCCGGCTGGGCAAAGCAGGTAAATTTGTCCGCCACTTCTCCGCCCCGTATCCGCACCGCACCGATCTCAATGATGGACTCAGTTCGGGCGTCCAGTCCGGTGGTCTCCAGGTCAAAGGCCACAAAGTCTCCGTCCAGAGGCATGTCCCCCGGCCCGTGGACCGCCGCCTGTTCGTCAACGTCATTGATGTAATAGGCCTCCACACCGTACAGAACCTTGATCTTCTCCCCCCGTCCGGAGGCATTATAAGCGTCCGGGAAGGACTGCACCACCCCATGGTCTGTGATGGCAATGGCTGGATGACCCCACTCAATGGCCCGCTTCACCACCATCTTAGTATCACACAGCGCGTCCATAGTGGACATCTTGGTGTGCAGGTGCAGCTCCACACGTTTTTCCTGTGTCTCGTCCTTCCGTCCCCCCGGCTTGGGCACCTCATTGATGCCATAGGGCTCCAACACCAAGTCGTTATTGTCGAACCGCCCCAGTGTCAGCCGCCCCTGAACCTGGAGCCGCTGCCCCTTTTTCACTTGGTCGATGATGGGCTTTGCCTCCTCACCTTCCATAAACCGGGTGACCCGGATAGAACCTGTCAGGTCGGTGATGTCAAAGCACACCACCCAGGCGCGGCGTCTGGACAGTTCCCGGTGCTCCACGTTGAATACCTCGCCCTCCACCAGCACACTGCCCATATCCAGCGCCAACTCGTTCATGGGGACGGGGCTCTTCTTTCCGCTGATTTTTCCGTAGACCTGCTTCAGCCGTTTTTTCCCCCCGCTGGAAGCGGGCGCGTCCGCCCGCAGCAGTTTGCGCCGCATGGCTTTCATCTGGGCCTCCAGGTCCTGGGGCGGCTCCCGCCGGGGTACGGACGGCTCCGGCGCGGCGGAAACAGCCTGTTCCGGCGGCGAGGCTTCCCGTGTCGGTTTTTCCTTCGGTACCAGGGTTTGCACCGCAGCAGCCGGCGGCCTCTCCACCTCAACAGTGGCCGCACTGAGACTCAAAGCCCGTTTCAGCGCCTCCGCCGCCTGGAATAAAATTTCTTGGGACACGGCCGCTCCGCCCACTGTCACCTCCATGGCCCGCTGGGTCTTGAGCACCCGCACCTGGACGGGATATCCTCCCAAAACAGCCAAAACCCCTTCCGGGAAGGGGCAGTTGGCAAAGGTTTGTTGAAATGTGGGCAGTCCAGCCGTCATCCGTCTCGCTCCTTATCTATCTGTTGGCCGCTCAATGGCATAGTTTGCCGTGTCGATCACACCCTGGTTGTTCTGGTGCGCCTTTTCCTGTATTCCTTCAAACTTCATGCCGCACTTGCGCATCACGCCGCCGGAATGAGGATTGTTCACGTCATGGCGGGCCACGATCCGCGGGACGCCCACCCGCTCAAACAGGAAATCAATAACCGCACCCAGGGCCTCGGTCATGATCCCTCTATGCCACCAGCGCCTGCCCATGCAGTAACCGATCTCGGGAACATCACCGTCCCCACGCCAGTGACACACGTCAATGCTCCCAATGGGCTCCGGGCCGTTTTTCTTCACGGTAATGGCCCATCTATAGCAGTTATCTTCTTCATACTGAGGCACCCATTCCCCCAGAATACGCTCCGTCACTGACACGTCGGCATGGGTAGGCCAGGTCAGATACTTTGTCACCTCGCCATCCGACGCCCAGTTGTCATACATGGCCTGAGCATCGGACAGTTCAAACCGCCGCAGGATCAGCCGGTCCGTCTCTATGTACTGCGCTCCGATGTGTGTCATGGTTTTCTCCCTTATAGTTCTTCAATCAACTTCATGAGCCCCGGCACCAGCTGTTCCTCAGGTACCTTAGCCACAATTTCTCCGTGCTTGAACAGCACACCCTCGCCGCGGCCTCCGGCCAGCCCCACGTCGGCGTGGCGGGCCTCGCCGGGGCCGTTGACCACGCACCCCATCACCGCCACCGTGATGGGCTTGTCCACGCTCTTCAACAGCTCCTCCACCTGCCGGGCCATGGGGATCAAGTCGATCTGGGTCCGGCCGCAGGTGGGACAGGAGATGAGCTCGGGGCCCTCCCGGCGCAGTCCGACGGCCTTCAAAATCCGCCGGGCGGCGTAGACCTCCTCCGCAGGGTCGGCGGTGAGTGACACCCGAAGGGTGTCGCCAATGCCCAGGGCCAGCAGCCCGCCGATTCCCGCCGCCGCCTTCAGCTCCCCAACCTCCCGGGTGCCCGCCTCAGTAACCCCCAGGTGCAGGGGGTAGTCGTACCGCTCCGCCATCAGCCGGTAGGCCTTCATGGTGATGGACACGGAAGATGCCTTCAGGGACACGCAGATGTCCTCAAAGCCATACTGTTCCAGCAGCCGGATATGCCCCAGTGCGCTGTCAACCATGGCCTCCGGAGTGGGGCCTCCGTACTTGGCCAGCAAATCCTTTTCCAGCGAGCCGCCGTTCACCCCCACCCGGATGGGGATGCCCCGTTCCTTACAGGCTTTCGCCACCGCCTCCACCCGGTCTGGAGCGCCGATGTTGCCGGGATTGATGCGGATCTTGTCGATCCCCTGCTCCGCCGCCTCTAAAGCCAGCCGGTGGTCAAAGTGGATGTCCGCCACCAGCGGCACCGGACTGCCCGCTTTCAGCGCCCCAACAGCCTGGGCCGCCGCCAGATCGGGCACCGCCACCCGGACGATGTCGCACCCTGCTGCCGCCAGCGCCCGGATTTGAGCCAATGTGGCCTCCACATCATGGGTCGGTGTGTTGGTCATCGACTGGATGGAAACGGGGGCGCCCCCGCCTATGAAAACACCGCCCACATTGACTTTTCTGTTCATCGAAAACACCTGCCTAGACGAATATCTTCCAGACGTCGTGGAGGGCCACCACCGCCATCAGCGCCAGCAGCACCACGAATGCCCCGGCGTGGACATACCCCTCGTACTTCTCCGGGATGCGGCGGCGGGCCACCGCGTAAATGACGCCGTTGAGCAGCACAAAGAAAATCCGTCCGCCGTCCAGCGCCGGGATAGGAAGCATGTTCATCACCGCCAGATTCACGGCGATGAGGGCCATAAAATAGAATACATTCTGCACACCCACTGCCGCCGTCTCCGACTGTGCCCCCACCTCGGACACCACGTCCACCACGCCGATGACGCCGGACAGCTCAGACACCGCCACCCGGCCCGTTACCAAATCACCCAGGCTCAGCCACACAATGCGAACGAAATCAATGGTCTGGGCAAAGCCCTGACCGATGCGCTCCGAGATGGACAGCTCTTTCGTCCCGCCGAAAATCAGGCCAAATCCTCGGTATTTAAGGCCTTCAAACTCATATTCATAGCGCCCCATGGGAAAATCGTCCAGCACCACCCGCTCGCCGTCTCGCTCCACCACCAGGTCAACGCCCTCACCGTCGTTCCGGGCCAGGTAGTTCTGCATGTCGGCGTACAGACAGATGCCGTGGCCATCCACCTCCAAAATGCGGTCGCCAACCATCAGGCCGTCCGCTCCCTGGTACTGAAAGCCGTCGGCAAACTGGGTGATCACCGGCACACGGACATGGGTAATACCCAGAAACAGCACCACTGAAATGACCAAACCCAACACAAAATTCATAAACGCCCCGGCGCAAAGGATAACGATTTTCTTCCATCCCGCCTGCCGGGAAAAGGCCCTGGGGTCTCCGGTATCCTCATCCTCCCCCTCCATGGCGCAGTAGCCGCCAATGGGAAACAGGCGCAGACTGTAAAGGGTTTCTCCTTCTTTGTCCCAGGGCTCATTCTTCCCCTTCCGACTCTGCCAGATAGCCGGGCCCATGCCGATGGCGAACTCGTTTACCTTTACCCCCAGCAGCTTGGCGGTAATAAAGTGGCCAAACTCGTGGATGGCGATAAGTACGCCAAACAGCAAAACAGCCAACAAAATATACAGAAATCTCGCCAAAACAGGTCACCTCACAGATTCATACACCGTCTCGCGGGCAGCGCGGTCCGCCTCAAAAATGTCGTCCAGGCCGGGTGAAGCCACTACCGGCACCCGGTCCAGCGCCGCCTCCACCAACCGAGCAATATCCAGAAAGGATATCTTATCCTCCAAAAACAGCCCCACCGCCGCCTCATTGGCTCCGTTAAGGACAGCGGTGGATGTACCGCCCCGCCGGGCGCATTCCAGCGCCAGGCCAAGGCAGCGGAAGGTCTCCGGGTCCGGCTTTTGGAAGGTCAGCGGAGGGCTGGACAGCAGGTCCAGGGGCTTAGCCGGACCGGGGGTGCGCTCCGGCCAGGTAAGGGCGTATTGAATGGGCAGGCACATGTCCGCGCTGCCCAGCTGGGCCAGAATAGCCCCGTCCTCAAACTCCACCAGGGAGTGGACAATGCTCTCCCGGTGAACCACAATCTGGATCTTTTCTGGGGGCATTTCGTACAGCCGCATGGCTTCAATGAACTCCAAGCCCTTGTTCATTAATGTGGCGGAGTCAATGGTGATCTTGGCCCCCATCACCCAGTTGGGGTGCTTGAGCGCCTGTTCTCTGGTGACCAGGGCAAGCTCCTCCCGGCTCTTTCCGTAGAACGGCCCGCCGGAAGCGGTGATGATGAGCCGCCGGACCTCTCCCCTGTTCCCGCATCCCTGAAGGCACTGGAAAATGGCGGAATGCTCCGAGTCCACCGGGACGATCTCGGCTCCCTTCTCCTCTGCCCTCGCCATCACCAATTCCCCGGCGCACACCAGGGTTTCCTTGTTGGCCAGGGCAATGCGCTTACCGCAGTCGATGGCAGCCAAAGTGGGGCGCAGCCCCGCCACCCCCACAATGGCGGTGACCACCGTGTCCGACTGAGGCAGAGAGGCTGCCTCCAGCAGCCCCTCCTGGCCGGACAGCACCTTTACGCTGGTGTCTGCCAGCCGCACCCGCAGGTCGGCGACGGCTTTTTCATCCACCGCCACCGCAAGCTGCGGGCCGAACCGCCGGGCCTGGGCCTCGGCCAGTTCCACGTTCCGGTTCACCGTGATAGCGGCAACCTCGTAACCGCAGGCCTCCGCCACCTTCAGCGTCTGCCGTCCGATGGAACCGCTGGAGCCCAAAATAGAAAGGGTTCTTTTCATATCGCCATCCTCAAAACACCGGCAGGCACTGTACGATAAACAGCACCACCGGCCCACAAAACATCATGCTGTCAAAGCGGTCCAGCATCCCCCCGTGACCCGGCAGGAGATGACCAAAATCTTTCACGCCGTACTGCCGTTTCACAAAAGAGAACGACAGGTCTCCCGCTTCGGTGGCCAACGCCCCGAACAGCCCGCAAAGGACCAGCGGAAGTAAATTTACATCGGCCCCAGCTATTTTACTGGCAGCAATGCCATAGAGGACAGCAAACACCACGCCAGCGGCAAAGCCGCCGATGTACCCTTCCACGCTCTTGTTAGGGCTGACCTTTGTAACACCCTTGTGCCTGCCCAGGGACACCCCGGCGAAATAGGCCCCGGCGTCTGTGGCGAAGGTAAGCAGCACCGCCAGCAGCACCAGGTACCGCCCGTGGTCCATCCGCCGCAGCTCCACCAGGGCGGACAAGGCCAACGGGATAATAACGCCCGCGAACAAGGTGGCCAGCACCTGGGAAAAACCGATTTTGACCCCGTCCTCGCCGTAAGCCCGGATGGCGCACCAAAAGCACACCGCCATCACCACAAAAGACAGCAGGTTCACATAAGCCGTACCCAATCCCGCCCAGCTTCCGAAGGGCAGCAGGGCGGCGGATAACACTGTCACCACCTGCATAGGAAGGGTGATTTTTCCTTCGCCCACAGCCCGGAGCAGTTCAAAGGCGGCCATAGCGGAGATGGCGCACACCAACGCCGTCCACGCCAGCGGAGGGGGCGCCAGCATGATCCAAAGCATAATGGGCAGCAACACAACCGCCACAATGATCCGTTTCGCCACGTTACACACCTCCATACCGCCGGGAGCGGTGCTGATAGGCCGCCAGAGCCCGCAGCAGCTCCTCTTTGGTAAAGTCAGGCCAAAGCACGTCGGTAAAATAGAATTCCGCGTAAGCGGACTGCCACACCAAGAAATTGGATGTGCGGACCTCTCCGCTTGGCCGGATGATCAGATCCGGGTCAGGCACTCCGGCGGAATAGAGATAGCCGCCAAAGGCCTCCTCCGTCAGATGGCTTGGGTCCGCCCTGCCCTCCACGCAATCCAACGCAAAGGCTTTCGCCGCCCGCACCAGCTCATCCCGTCCGCCATAGTTCAGGCAGATATTCACCTGACAGCCGTCGTACCCCTTGGAAATCTCCTCCGTCTCCCGACACAAGGCTTGGAGGTTGGGCGCCAGGGGGGTGAGGTCGCCGAAAAAGGCCATCTTCACCCTGTCCCGGGCCATGGTTCCAATGGCCTCATGAAGGTATTTTTCCAGCAGCTTCATGATGGCCGCCACCTCGTCGGCGGGCCGTTTCCAATTCTCGGTGGAAAAGGCGTATACCGTCAGGTACTCCAGCCCAAGTTCCTTGGCGAAGGTGGCGATGGTCCGAAAGGTCTCCGCCCCGGCGGCGTGGCCTGCCTTCCGGGGCAATCCCTTCCCCTTGGCCCATCGGCCGTTGCCGTCCATGATGATGGCCACATGGCGGGGCAGGCGCTCCGCATCCACCCGAGGTTCCTCGGGCTTTTGGCGGCGAAAGAAAGCCATACACACCCATCCTAACTTTACTGTATTGATAGTGTTGACAAAAAAGAACCGCGTCATAAGGTCCAAACAGCACGCAAGGGGGGCGCACCCCCCTTGCTATGCGCTCGGCCGCTTTTAGACCGCCATCAGTTCCTTTTCCTTGGCGGCGGTGAGGACATCAATCTCCTTGCACCGCTTGTCCGTCAGCTCCTGGAGCTCCTTCTCGCTCTCCTTACGGTCGTCCTCAGTGATCTCCGACTTCTTCTCCAGAGACTTCAATGTGTCCATGGCGTCCCGACGGATGTTGCGGATGGCCACCTTGCCGTTTTCGCCGTATTTGCGCACCTGCTTGGTGAGCTCCACGCGGCGCTCCTCCGTAAGCTGGGGGAACGCCAAACGGATAACCCGTCCATCGTTCTGGGGGTTGATGCCCAGGTCGGAGGTCTGAATGGCCTTTTCAATGGCCTTCAAAATGCTCCCGTCCCAGGGCTGGATCTGGAGGGTCCGGGGGTCCGGGGTGGAGATGCTGGCCACCTGCTGGATTGGGGTGGGCGTACCATAGTATTCCACCTGGATGCGGTCCAGCACGCCGGCGTTGGCCCGGCCCGCCCGGACGCTGGCGAAGTCGCCCTTCACCACTTCGATGGTCTTGCCCATCTTCTCATCGTAGCTCTTGCAGAAATCAGTCATGGTCCTTTCCTCCTATGTCTTTCACAATTGTGCCTATCTTCTCTCCATGCACCACCCGGAGGATATTCTCCGGGTCTTTCAGGGCGAATAGGATAATGGGGATATTGTTGTCCATGCACAGGGACGTGGCTGTGGAGTCCATCACGCCCAGATGGCGGGCCAGCACGTCGTCATAGGTGATGCTGTCGTACTTCACCGCCGCCGGGTCCTTCAGCGGGTCGGCGCTATACACTCCATCCACATTTTTGGCCAGCAGGATGATATCCGCGTTGATCTCCGCCGCCCGGAGCACCGCCGCCGTGTCGGTGGAGAAAAAGGGGCTTCCGGTGCCGCAGCCAAAGATGACCACCCTGCCCTTTTCCAAATGGCGGATGGCCTTGGACCGGACGTAGGGCTCGGCCATGGCCCGCATCTCAATGGCGGTCTGCACCCGCACGTCCACACCCATCCGCTCCAGCACATCGGCCAGCGCCAGACAGTTGATGGCGGTGGCCAGCATACCCATGTGGTCCGCCCGGACCCGTTCGTGCATTCCTTTGCCGTCCTTTAGGCCCCGCCAGAAATTGCCGCCGCCCACCACAATGCCGACCTGAACGCCCAGCCGGGCACAGCGGGCCACCACATCGCAGACCCTTTCTATGACGTCGAAATCCAAGCCCCGCCCCGCTTCGCCGCCCAGTGCCTCGCCGCTGACCTTCAGCAGTACGCGTTTGTACTTCAGCTCACTCATAGCTTTCATCCTCTCTCGCGCCGTACGCCGTAATTGACTACACTCATGAAAGTATTATACTGGAAAACCTTCTCTTTGCCTAGAGGCTAAATGAAAATTTTCCGTGTATTTTTCCCAAAGCAGCGCCGAGAGCCGGCCTGTTTGGTTTATAACATGATAGCAAGGGTCATTTCCACCGTCCGCCACCTCCTTGGCCAGAAACCACGCCGGGCTGATCCGCTCTGCCTGGTGTGGGCAGTTCTCCGCGTCGCAGTTCTCCGCCGAACAGTCGGCGCAATAGGTCCGCTGGAAAACCTTGTCCCACGGGGTATCTAATGCGGGGATGGAGGTCAGGAACTCCGCCAGGGCCTCCCTGGAGGCGGTGATCTGGTCAAAATATGTGGGGCGCAGTTCCCGATCCTCCATGGTGTCCTCAATTTCCTGCAGTTTTTTCAGTGCCTGCGCCGTGGTCCTGGAGGCAAGGGGCAAGACCGTGAAACCCGCCGGCGGGCGGTGCGAGAAAATCACCTGTGCGGAGTGTGGCCGCCGCCGGTTTGGGATCCTGTATGACGTGACCGGGTGGCCCACCAGCAGGAAAAAGGAGGACAAGGTGCATGGCCATGGCTACCTCCATGGAGTTGGCAAACGCCCGCAGGCCCTCCGCCGCCACCTCTATGGTCATGCCTATGCCGCCCATAGCTGCCGCCAGCCTCTCCGCCGCTGCTGTTGCCTCCTCCACAGTCACGCCGCCCGCCGTATAGTCCGGCGTGATTTCCGGCAGGGGGTGGCCGATCTCCACGGGCTGGCCGTCTATGTATTCCACCACGGGGCCGCTGCTGCTGTCAGGTCCCACTTGGCCACCCCTCCCCGTGTTCATACCCCAGCAAGATATTGTGGCCCATGTCGCCCAGGCTGTGCGCCAGGGCCTCCAATTCCAGCAGGTCCCGGTATGTCAGCCCTTTGGCGTCCAGGCGGGCGTGGAACTTCTTGGCCCGCTCGGTCACTTCCGGGATGGCGGCCTGCTCTTTTTCCGCGTCCTCCGCCTCAAACTCTGCCAGCACGTCCTCCACCTTGATCTCCCCGGCGGCAATTTTCTGGCAGAACTCCATGGCGGCGTCCAGGTGGAAATATTTGCGCCCTCCAGTGCTTACCTGCAGTTCTTCCTTAATGAATACCGCCACAGAATGGGCCGGGGCGCAGGTCTTTTCCAGCCCCTTGTCCTTGAAGATGTAAAACGTCATTCCGTTTTGACGGCCCATCAGATCCCCGGCTCGATCCCGGAACTTGATTTCCTTTCTTTTCGCCATGGTGTCCTCCTATCTCCTGGCGGTGCCGCCGCCCGCCGCCGCGCCCATGTTGGCGGTCTGCCCGGTCCGCTTGCTCCGCCGCTCCAGCGACGCCTGCACCCGGCGCTGGGCCACGTCCGCGCTGTACCGCAGGCGCTGGTCCGGCAGGCGGGTCCCGTCCTGCCCCCTGGTCAGTTCCGTGTAAATCACATGAACGGACACGCCCGTGGTTTCGGAAATTTCTTTCGGCGTCCGCCCATCCTCCCACAGTTTTTCGATTTTCTGGCGGTCCTCCAGGGTCCTGAAAGCATAATCGGCCACGTTCTCACCCCCAAACGATAAAAAAATTGGGCCACATATGGCCTTGTGGCCTTGTGTAACCTAATAATAATGGCTGCCATTTTACCCCTTGACAAGGGCTTTTGTTTATGCTATCATATCTAAGCTGACATTTGTGGATGCGCCCATCTGTGCGGGTGTAGTTCAATGGTAGAATCCCAGCCTTCCAAGCTGGTCGCGTGGGTTCGATTCCCATCACCCGCTCCACGTCGGTGTAAACTGTGTATCGCTTGTTCCACTGCGCCTCCTTTCTTTCAGCGTTTAAAGAACGGTTATGTGCGGCGGGCCTCTATTTATGGGGAGGCGTGTGTGGAGCGGCTTCTAGTAGGCCGCAAAGGGCATGATATGCGCCTGTAGCTCAGGTGGATAGAGCAACTGCCTTCTAAGCAGTGGGTCAGGGGTTCGAGTCCCTTCAGGCGT
>ERZ808028.354-NODE-354-length-41094-cov-43.078553_pt1 | contig 41094 bp, 58 predicted proteins | sample MGYA00380184_ERZ808028 | MGnify/ENA primary metagenome ERZ808028 (study PRJEB31490, sample SAMN06133397) | mouse gut metagenome | isolation source: J8_1 | host: mice | place: China: Chengdu | collected 2015-05 ...
TAATTAAAACAATTAATGAAGAAAGTGACAAATACGAAAAGAAACAATTAATTGCTAGCTATCATAATTTTCTATTAAAAACAATTAAACATATCAATAATAGAATAGTAGTTACATATCCTATTATTACTACAGAGCAATCTGTTTATTTTTCTGAAAGAAATATAATTGAAAAGTTTGATGTAAATTCAATTGATGATCTAAATTTTTCCGATGTTCTTTTGGGTAAAAATTTAAAAAAAGAAAAATTTACAAAAATATTTAGACATGTGTCACATACAAATGGACTCATTGATTTAATAGAAATTTGCTATGGTAGAATAAATAGCTATAAACGTGAAGACGAAACAGAAAAAGAAATTTTCGAGTACGTATGGTGCGAAATAAATCCATTAGATGATGTTGTTAGAATAATTTTATCAGAAAATCCCCAGGCTTTTATTAAAGATAATAGTAATGGATCAAGAAATAAGATACAAACTGAAATTGTTGGTAAATTAAAAAGAGACTATAATTTAACATTTAAATTATTAAATGAAAAGCAAACTTTATTTAAGATTTATAAATATTTAACTGCACATTTGGAAGAGCCTTATGCTCAAAAACTAGAGCCCTACCAAGAGGAAATCCAAAGATTTGTTACCACCATGTTAAACAATCTGAATACAGAAGAGGCACGGAACATAAGGCTTTCTCACAGAGTTAGAAAATTATTTGAAAGAAATCTTATTCAAAAAGATTTTCAAAAATTTATAACTAAAAAAGTAGATGATGGAAGAGTATTATCTATAATTTATTCAGATGCAGTTGGGGGGAATGTTAAAGCAACTTCAGGTGGAACGAATGCAAGAAAAGATTTGGATTTACAGGATAGTGATGTATATTTTGATACGAAGGAAAGTATATATTTTGATCAAGAATTATCTAGTATAGTAGTTAGTTGGGTAAATAAAAGTGAATTGAAAGATGATCGTTTTGATAATATTGAAGTACGCTATACTTGTTATCGCGAATTTTATATAACTCATTTTTTGAGATATAATGTTAGAGAGGAGATATATGAATATGTATTACCAAAATTTGATGAATATAAAAGAAAGCCTCTCTAATGAAGGAAATTATTCATCTATAGGTAAAATACTGGAAAATTTAGATATGTGGTTAGCTTCGTTGTCTTATCACAGATTAATGCGAATTAACCCTTATCAATTTGCTTTGGAATATAATCATAATGAGCGGGATGTACTTAGAATATTTGCAGAAGGGGAACGTAAAAATTTATTTGAAGTAAAGTATGAAGTAAGAAATGATGATAATGATTACATTGGAACTATATCTGAAGAGGAGTATAGAAAACTTGTTGTTCATGGGAACCCTATAATTTTATATTCAAGATATACTGATAGAAATGAAGAGTTTTTCTCTCATAACATTGAAATTTGGTTTAGTTTAAAAATGAAACCAACTAAAGTACCGGAAACAATTTTGTCAACAAAAAAAGAGATTGCCCCGCCAGTTTGTGGTGATGATGATAATGCTAAATTATGGCTGGGGCTAGCTGAGAGGTAGTTTATGAATACGAAAAAAGTTGAAATAAGCATTGTGTACTTAGTGATAGGCCTTTTTTGCGTTTTCTTTTTATCTATGTGGGGAATGAATATATTATTTTCTAAAATAAGCGATGAAAACCAAGCGATGTATTGGACAGAACTTTTTAAAATTATGTTTTCTTCTTTACTATCTGCTGGAGTGGCATACTGTGTTTCTTACTTACAAACCAAAGGAGCTATAATGCGAGAAAAAGAGAAAGAGTTAAGTGCTAATAACAAACGTGTAAAGCTGCTAATTCTAGAAATCAAAGATAATCTAGATGTTATGAATAAAGTAAACGAAGCGAATTTTCCAACTGATAGTAAAATGATTTTAGAAAATCAGATATCAAAAAAGATTTTAAATACTTATTTTGATAAGTTGATTTTAGAAGAAGATGTACTGGAAAGTTTAATAAAATATGATAAAAAATTGTCATTATTAATTGGATCAGATTTAGAACAAAAAAGAGGTATCTATAGCAACTTGAAGTCTGAAATAAACTCATTAATAACAAAATTGGAGAGAGAAGTTTTAAGAACTTAATGGAATATATAAAAGAACCAGCTTTAAAATCTAAGGATGGTTCTTTTTTTCATCCCTTGATCAACCGCTCTAACTCTTCCAAATCTTCAAGAGTAGCTTGCTTTCGAATAAATGATCGATATAAAGTATTTAGATGACTATATTGACAACTATAAAAAATATTCGATAAAATAATAATGTTATCGCGTATCTTCACTTTCACCCATAGCTAGTCACTCTCCAAAGTTATGCGATAATGGGATTGTTGCCACAAAAACTGATGTTATCTCTTTTTTTATTGTTCATGGTGGCAACAACCTGTACCCTTAGCTCAGTTGGTCAGAGCAGACGGCTCATAACCGTCCGGTCGTAGGTTGAGTCCTACAGGGTACATATAGTAATTAAGTTAGTTCTGTGTTAAAATTATTTAGAAGAGTATTTATGTAAATAAAAGCTTTCTTCAGCCACCTTCGGGCGGTTATTTTTTTATACACAATCTTATGTCTATTTCCTTCATAAGTTATGATGACATCTGTTCAGAGCTACTCGAAAGAATAGTTTTTTAGTATTGATTTTTTATAGGATGAGATTATAATAATAGTCGTAATAGCTGATGAATCAATTTCCCAATCTTTTTACGCATTTAAACAGCGAAGCGTCTTCGGACGCTTCTTTTTTGTACTACAATCAATATTTATATTTGGATTACCTCCAGATAGTTTCTTTGTATAAACCAACGGCTCATAATGAGTCGTTTAATAGATCAGAGTAATAAGTCATTGATTTCTTTAAATTCTTTATCAAGTTCTTTTTCATCATATTTTTCATATTTATCAGCTTCATGAAGAACTTTTTTAATTTCATGAATAGCCTTTCGTTCAACTAACCATTTTTTTAGGTTATGTTTTTTTTCTGGATTTTCAGATAACGTATCAAGTTCGTCTAACTCTTTATCCAGTTTATTGACAACAGAAACAATTTTGTTTACAACTTTTTCTTCTTTGTTTTCTAAATTTGACATTTATCTTCACGTCCTTTTTATTTGATAATTTAAGTATAGAACTTTGATATAGTTTATACAAATAAAAACGCTTCTTTGTGTATTCTGTGCTTTTCTTTTGGAATGAGGAAAACTTTGGAGTAATATGAACGTGGACAGAAAAATATTTAGGAGGAATAAACTATGTGTACGTCTATTACTTATGTAACAAGTGATCATTATTTTGGAAGGAATTTTGATTATGAAATATCTTACAATGAAGTAGTCACTATTACTCCAAGAAATTATAAGTTGAATTTTCGAAAGGTAAATGATTTGGATACTCATTATGCAATGATTGGTATTGCCGCTGGTATAGCTGACTACCCTCTTTATTACGATGCGACAAATGAAAAAGGATTGAGTATGGCTGGGCTAAATTTTTCTGGGTATGCTGATTATAAAGAAATACAAGAAGGGAAAGACAATGTATCTCCTTTTGAATTTATTCCTTGGATTTTAGGACAATGCTCAACAGTAGGAGAAGCTAAAAAATTGTTAAAAAATATCAATTTAGCAAATATAAATTATAGTGATGAACTTCCTTTATCCCCTTTACATTGGCTATTAGCTGATAAAGAAAAATCAATTGTCATTGAAAGTATGAAAGATGGACTTCATATATATGATAACCCTGTGGGCGTTCTTACCAATAATCCTTCATTTGACTATCAATTATTTAATTTAAACAATTATCGTGTCTTATCGAGTGAAACTCCTAAAAATAATTTTTCAAATCAAATAAGTTTGAATGCCTATAGCCGCGGTATGGGAGGGATAGGCTTGCCTGGAGATTTATCCTCAGTATCTCGTTTTGTTAAAGCGACTTTTACGAAGCTGAATTCTGTATCTGGAGATTCAGAGTCAGAAAGTATTAGTCAATTTTTCCATATCTTAGGTTCAGTAGAACAACAAAAAGGTTTGTGTGATGTTGGTGATGGAAAATATGAATATACAATTTATTCTTCTTGTTGCAATGTTGACAAAGGAATCTATTATTATCGAACATATGAAGACAGTCAAATTACTGCAATTGATATGAATAAAGAAGACTTAGATAGTCATAAGTTAATTAGTTATCCAATTATAGAAAAACAACAAATTAAATATATAAATTAGTTAATGTGTTGTGATTGATTATTTAATATAGATATAATACAAAAAAGGCAAAGATATTTTCAAAACATTTTTTCTTGATGTGATATCCTTGTCTTTTTTGTAATGTTTTTAACTTATTGCTTTTGCAAAATTTATTTACCTGTTTTCTGGATCAACAATAGTGTATATTATGCTATCCTTGTTTGGATTTTAGGACGTTTAAAGAGGCACTTTTTTACATAACTTAATCCATAGACCTTTTAAGCATGCTGTGAGATAATAATAAAGAAGAGTTTAAAGCGCACCCCAACCCACTTCCCTTAAGTGTATTACGCTTTAAACTCTTTTATATTTGAAGCCATTAAAAAGCATACCATATAACTATAAAAAATAATGGGAAAAAGACTTATAATTGGAGTGGTAGTTAATTAGTGACTTATTTTTGGTTTTATAGCACTGATACTATAAAATATAGATATCATCATATTACACAATCTTAATACTAACTTAAAAATATCTCCTTTTATAAGTATGGTGATAAAATCCGTTCCGGGCTACCTTTTTAGGTAGCCTACTTTAATCTTTATACCTTTCTGGATCAACGAAAGTATACTTTATATAGTCATAACGCCGATGATCGCTACGTGCGTCCGGCACGTCAGTCACGACATCAAACAAAAAATATACATCTTTCTTCATTCTAGTTTTTGCAGCAGGAATTTTAAAGTAGTTCTTATTAGAATAATAGAGATTAACTAATAGACTAGTTTCAATTGCTAAAAAGACTACTTCAGTATCCCAAACTTTATATAAATCTTTGACAAATTTTTCTGATGGGTCGTATTTAAACCAAAGCAAATGTTCCTCTAGTTCGATTGTCATGTTGCTCACCTCAACGAAAGTATACGAACTAATGTTTGTTTTGTAAAGAAAGAATGTAGTTGTAACATTGGTTATGTTTGAAGCTAACTAAAAACGATATAGTTAGTTTTTATTCGTTATTTGACCTTGAAAATGACCTTGAATAAAATTTATTTGACGAGTTTTAGCGAAAATAAAAAACGCTCAAACCCTTGTTTAATAAGGATTTGAGCGTTAAGCGAAATCTACCAAAATCTCACAATGGAGACGGCGGGAGTCGAAAAAGCATTGTTATATAAGCGTTTTTGTTATAATGACCTTGATATTGACCTAGACGAGGTCAAAAATCAATAAAACTATTAAACTGATCTGCTAATTGTTCTCGAGCGGTTTTAGATACATGTGCATAGGTATCCATTGTTGTTTGAATATCATCATGTCCTAAGCGGTCCTGTATTTGTTTCAAAGTTGCGCCCATCTCGACCAATAGACTAACATGTGTATGCCTAAAACCATGAGTAGTAATCCTCGGTATTTTCTTTCCGGCCATACGGTCCATTTCATCTTGTGTTGCTAAAAGCCATTTACGTGGAGTATCTAAACTCATTATTGATTTGGGTCCACCATTGTGATTACTAAAAATCAACTGCTCATCTGTGGCTGGCTGTTGAACCTGTTTCCATTCAAGTAACTTATTTATAGTGCCTTCATCTACTGAAATGATTCTGGTTGAACCAACAGTCTTTGTTTTGTCTATTTCTAATCCAGCAGCTGTTCGAGTAACGGCTTTGTTTATATTGATTGTTTTGCGTTTCAAATCTATATCTTTCCAAAATAGCGCCGCTGCTTCTTGCTTTCTCATTCCAGTCATTGATAGGAGTCTAAAAAAAGCTTGAGATTTAATATTAGGTAATTGATCTAATGCGTTTAAGAATAATTTTAAGTTTGTTTTATCATAAAAAAATTCAGTCTTTTTAGCGTTCTTTTTTGGTCTAGGTTTCATTATTGAGTTGACAGGATTATTTTCTATATAGCCGAAGCGAATTGCGTACTTAAAGACTAGACCAACATAATTCATCATTTTATTAGCAGTAGTAAATTCTTTGGACCACTGGTTCATAATATTTTGCATTTCCAATGGAGTAATTTCTGAAATATACTGATCACCTAATTCTTGCAAAATGTGATTAGTAAAAATTCTTTTTGTTTTTAGTAGGGTAGAACCAGCAACGGTTTTTTCATATTCTTTCATCCAAGACAGATAAACATCTTTGTAAGTTTTAGGTTTTTCTTCGTTGCTTTTCTTTGCACCAAACTCTGTTTGCAGTTTAGCTAAAGCAATCTTAGCTTCTTTTTGCGTTCTAAATCCTCTACGTGTAGTTTGAATTTGTTTCCCTGTTTTAGGATCTATTCCTAAATAAGTTTTAAACTTCCATGCTTTATCTCCGTTTTTTTTCTTATATTGCTCAAATGTAGCCAATTGAATCAACTCTCTTTCTCTGATACAATAGGTACTATAAAGAAGCCTATTGTTAGGTTTTATCATTTTTGCACAATCTAACTCTTGGCGGGGATTGATTGTGCTTTCTCTATATTAATTAATAAAATATGGTGTTAATAAATTAAATGAGGCGATTAATATGAAACTAAATAAAAAAGAAATTTCTTTATTAGAAGAGTTAGTGACTGAATTTTTGTATCAACATCCTCAGCTTAATAATATAGAATATGACAATGAGGGTAATCCCTATGAATATAAAGATGGATATATTTCTTATGATTCTTATGGTCCAACAAAAATTAAGGAAATAAATCAGTTAACTTATAAGTTAAAATCTTTCATATAATAGTTGTTGAAAATATTTTTGATTCCATTCATCAAATTAGTACATTGATCTTTAGAAGTAAAACCTTGATTGTAGTGAGAAACAGAATTTCTTATTAAAAACAAACTTCTTAAGTAAGTTTTTTCCCTTTTTTTTAATTTAATGGGCTGTCTACTTAGATATTCAATGTAAATTTTGGCAGTCGCATCATCAGGAAAATTATTGTCAATCATACTATTTTTTTCTAAAATTAAATATAGTAAATGTTCTAGAATACCACCTAGTCCAGCAGCGCATACAAACCATTTTTGGTTGTTGTAAGCATAAAGACATTCATCAAATTCTATTGTAAATTGTTCATTATTAATTTTTTTCAACATTTCTTCAAAATTGTATCTCTTAGCTCGAATAGCAGCTCTATTAAAGTCAACTAATTCTTTTGAAGAGGTAGTTAATTTTTCAATACTTTTAGATTCTTCCTTAACCCAGTATTCAATCCAATAACCAACAATAGAAAAACCGTTTACTGAATTACTAATTATATTTGCTCCTATATCAGGAATAATTTTTTCTTCAATAAGAAAATTAATTTTTTCTAATGGATTCAATTTATAAAATCTTGGACTTGAAGTTTTGCTGACTGCATCTACAGTGGCAAATTCATCAGTTCTACTATCAGTTGCAAAGAAAATCAGATCTCTTTCACCAATTTCTTTGCTTCCTACTCCTATACACCAAATTTTAATGTAATTATTTTTCCAAAAAAATAGCTCTTCGTCAGCTTGTTCAGGTTCTATTAAAGATAGATGATATAAGTATTGTAATTTTGAAAAATAAAGAAATTCAGCTTTTTTATCATCTATTGCTTGAATGTTTACTTTTCCATCTAAAAATTCTATATTTTTCTCATTTATTTTTGGTTTCATTTTTACTATTTTTTCTTCAATTTCAGGTAATGTCATTTCTTCAGGTGATCTAGTACTTAAATTCGTCATGCTTATCCTCATTTCTTTGATACAATAAGTTGTAAAGAAGCCTATCGTATAGGTTTGTTTTTTTCTTAGAACACGTTCTTACTCTGGACGGTGGGGCGTGTTTTTTAGTGTGCTTCAAAATCTTTATTTAATATTCTATTTAAAATCACATTGAACTCTGTCGCGTCAAAATCACGCAGTAATATAATTTTTCCGGATTCTCTATACAGGTGTGTTCCATCTGAGAAGGCCTTTATACCAACTATATTAGAAAGGTTAATAACTTTCATTCCATTCTCGTTAACAAAAATTATTCTTTTATTAGTCAAAAATGGTACCCCAATAAATACATCGTTCCATTCTGTTACTTTGTTCGAATTATGTTTAATTGATCCCATTCTATAATTCAAGCCTTTAGCAATTCTAATATTAGAAGATAAGCCTGAATAATTAGTTCGAACCGTTCTAGTTTTCTGCTCTTGCCATTTGACTCTCTGTTTAGGCGTATAGTAACAAAATTCATTAGATTTTAGATTGACCCCATCAATTAATGCTGCTCTTTTGGATAAATCCTCTTTTTCAAGTTGCCTAATCATTCTATTTAGTTCTTCTTTTTGCTCTTTTTCTGCCAGTTCTTTTTCTTCTTTTTTTCTTTTTGCAATTGTTCCATCAAGGTATTCAACTGGTTTTAAACCCATAAAAATTAAAAAAATTCCAAGGGGTAAAAAAACAAGTGTGACAGGCAAAACAATGAATGACATTAGACAAGATAAAACTCCTATAATAAGTGCAAGATATTTGAGTATTGTCACAAAAAATTTTTTCAAAGATTTTCCTCCTTTGATATAATAGATTTCCCAATCTTAAAAGAGGTCAGGATAGTCCGTGTTGCGGCACGAGCTTTTTTCTTTATAACTTTTTTAGAGATTATAGGCAAAATAGTAGGGCATAAAAATATATTATTGAATTCCGTATTTAGAAAATCCTAATTGAACTTCACCGGAAGTCTTTTGCTGTGTTGTACGCAATGCTTCTTCCTCAGACATTCCATTCTGTACTTTCCATGCAACAGGCGACATCCCGTATTTGTTAACAAAATCAGTAAGTGATAAAGTGTCAGCGTCTTGCTGAGCGCTTGTTTGTTGGTCTTCTGGATTTTGTTGAGATGCTGCTTGTTGTTCTTTCTGATCTTGACTGATAATATTGCCAGCATCATCTGTAGTCAATCCATTTTCATAAAGGGCCACGCCGAAAGCTTCCCACTCTTTGTTGGACCAATTTGCACGATCAGCTGGAGTTGACTGTAAAGTGCGTTGTTTCATCTGTTCATATGTTTCTTCTTGAGGTGCGGTTTGGATTGTACTCTGACTGGAGCTTATAACTGTTGGGCTAGGTTTCGCCGTAACTTGGTTGGAGCTTGTAACTGTTGAACTAGAATCTGTTTTAGATGTAGATTTGCTAGTAGATGAACTGGTTTCAGTTGTTTCTTTTGTTTTACTTATTTTTGTTTCTTGGTTAGAAGTGGCATCTGTTGATTCAGCTTTTTTATTATTTGAACAAGCTGAAAGTAGCAGAGCAGTACTTAACAACAACATAACGCTAACTTTTTTCATTTTATAATTCCTCTTTCTCGTTGTAATATGTGTGCTAACACGAGCTTTTTTATATAAGAAAACGATAAGCGCTTTCTGGAAGTCCGTAAAGATTCTTTAATTCATCGATTTTTTTAGGATATTGATCATTATCTTCTTTATAAAGAGAAACAATGAGATTAGCAGCAAAGCAATTAGCTTCGCTTTCAGATTTGCTTCTAGATGTTCTTGTTGATACATAGTAACTGGATAAGCCACGATGAAAAATAGCGTGGCCTAATTCGTGAGCGCAAATGTAGAATCTTTCCTCAGAGTCTCGCAGTTCATCATTTAAGAAGATTATTGCACGACCTCTAATTTCTTGAAACTGTCCTTTGGGATTTTCGATAAAAGGAACGTATTGAATTTTAATGCCCATCTTTTCACAAATATAAAAAGGATTAGCGGACTGGTATTTCCGCTTCAACTCCTCGACTAAATTAATCGTATCCATCTCCATAAGCTCACATCTTTTTGCCTTTTTCTTTGTCTTCTTTCACAATATCCCAGAAAGTCGCTATAAGGATATCTTTAACACGCTGTCTCTCTTCATCTGTTAAAGTTTCACCGCCATAAGCCATATCTACGTTTGAATCAAGTATTTTATCGAGTTCAATCAAATCATCTTTATCTGCCCAATCCGGAGTTTGATTTCGACCTAATAAATAATCAGTTGTGACATTAAAATAATCAGCAAGTGCTGTTAGAGTTTCTCTGTCGGGGCTTCGTTCCCCACGTTCATAACCAGAAATTGAAACTTTAGATACATGGATAATATCACCTAATTGTTGTTGGGTTAATTTCTTACTTTTTCTTAATTCTTTTAATCTGGTTCCAAAGTCCATGTTAACACCTCGTTTCTATTATGATTTTATCGTTAACAAACGGTTAACACAAGGGATACAAAAAAGTTAACTAATTGTGTATTTTTTTATTGACAATTAACAAATAGTTAATTAAAATATAGTTAACCTGAAGTTAACAAAGGGAGGAACTTAAATGGTGCTAAAAAATCTAGAAAAAATTAGAAAGGAAAACGGCAAAACTTTTCAAGATGTAGCTGATAAAGCTGGTCTAACTAAAGAATTTTACTGGATGATCGAGAAAGGAAAAAGAAAACTTTCCTATGAAAATGCAGTCAAAATCGCTATGGTGTTTAATAAAGAACCAGACGATATTTTTTTAGAGACAGAGTTAACTAAAACGGAACTAAACTAAATGATGAGGAGATGATTCAAATGACACGACAAGAAAAAATAAACATCGTACTTGATGCTAGACCTAGACTAGTCCACATCATCAAATGTGCAAATGATGATCAACTCGATCGTCTAGTTGAAGAAGTCCAAAAAGAGCTTGAACGTGAACTAGACGAAGCAGCTTTCGTTTGATTCTTTAAATTAATAGTATAAAAAAATTGCTCGTATTGATATACGGGCGAATAAGAATATGAGGTGTTTAAACTGTTAAAAAAATCAAGTGTTATTCGAGAATCGTTAGTCGAAGTAATTAATAAGAGTGGTGAGACCAAAAAGGAAATAGCAAGACAAATCAACGTCTCTCAACAGTCATTAAGCGATTGGACAACATTGCTTAATACGAAGCCCGTGACGTTAGAAAATGCTCAGGCGTTAACGGATCATTTTAGAGATTCAGATTTCACTCTTCAAGTGATTCATGAGTTCTTTGGTTTATTTAAATCAATAGATGGTGATGTTTATAGGAGAGATCCTTCATCATTAGACAAGTTGCAAATGATTGAATCAGATGAGCGGAAACAGAAGAAGCAAGAAGTAGAGAAAATTCTTCTTAAACAAGTAAATTACTTAACTGTTGATGATCGTCAACAAATCATTGCATATGCTTATGAATTTTTAGATGAAATCATGGTGGAAGTAACACTAATAAGTGCATTATGCGAAATACTTGGAATCGATATTCGCAAGCTTAGTGAGGAACGGCTGTCGTACTGGGTAGCACAAGGATATATGAAAGGATGATGGAAATGGAAACATTGGAAAATATTTTTCCAAAAAAAGTTGTCTTGAAGCGCAACAATAAAAGAAACATTGAAAAATTAACATACTCAGTTACTGAAGCGGCATTAGCTATAACAACAAATCCTCAAAATGTTAAAGATTTAATTGAGATGGGATACATCGGTTTTTTGAAACTCGGTGAAATTAGAATTCCTAAAACTGAAGTCGCTCGATTTTTAGAGAATCATATGAATGAAGATCTTGCTAGCGAAATTGCTAAATATAGAGAGGAGAGAAAGAAATGAAAACTGTATTTAAAATGACTGTCAAGAGCGCTTTGCTTATGAGTCTAGTAGCAATCGTACTGGCAAGTATTAATCCAGCATATGCACTTATTTATTGGGGAACCTTAGTAGCGGTTACTGCTGTAAGAGAAAGTTTCAAAATGCCAACACAAAAAAGACCGACCAGCGACGGCAATCGCTAATCGGCAACATATCAAAATAACTTAACTGTATTTTAGCACGAAAGGAAGGCTAAAACAATGAATGATTTTGGACAAGCGCTCGATCAGTATTTGACGACTCCCGAATGGGGCACGCCACATAAAGAGGAGGAAGACGATGAGTAAATCTACCTTAGAAATGAGCCGTCAAGAATGGCTTGAAGACCGTAAGAAAGGCATCGGAGGTTCTGATGTCGGAACGATTTTAGGATTGAATAAGTGGAAATCACCTTATCAACTCTGGCTAGAAAAAACAGGACAAGTCGTACTTGAAGAATCAGAAAATGAACCAGCTTATTGGGGCAATGTTTTAGAAGAAGTTGTTGCCAAAGAATTTCAAGAACGAACAGGCAAAAAAGTACGTAGAAGAAACCAAGTATTTGAACATCCATTACATCCATTTTTAAGAGCAAATATTGATCGTGACGTAGTAGGGGAAAACGCCATTCTTGAATGCAAAACAGCTAACCAATTTCTTGGTAAAGAGTGGGAAGGAGAAGAAGTCCCGCTTAGCTATCTCTGTCAGGTTCAACATTATATGAATGTTTTAAATAAAGATTATTGTTATATCGCTGTGTTGATTGGCGGACAAAGATTCATTTGGAAGCGAATTGCGAGAGATCAAGAATTGATCGATACGATTACAGAACGCTTGGTTGAATTTTGGGAAACAAATGTAGTTGAAGGTATCGAGCCTGTAATTGACGGAAGTGAAGCGACTGCTGACTTCTTAAAAGAAAAATATGCAGATGTAGAAGAAAATCAAACAGCTCTACCATCGCGTTTTGATGAACTTATCGAGCAAAAAAGAGAACTCAAGCGGACGAAAAAAGAAATTGAGTCAGCTATCCGTCAAGTAGACAACGAGATTATCAGCGAGCTAGGAAAACGTGCGGCAAGTATCGGTATTACACAAAGGAACATCATCAGCTGGAAACTTGTTAGTACTAAACGTATGAACACGAAGAAACTAGCAGAGAAATATCCAGATATCGCAAATGATGAAGAGATTTATAACGTTACTGAATCAAGAAGGCTAACCGAAAAGGAGATCAAATAATATGGCAACAAATGAATCGTTAAAAAATCAATTGGCAGCAAAGCCACAGAAACAAGTTGCACCAGGTCAATTAGGACTTAAAGCTTTGATGAATACACCAACAATGAGAAAGAAGTTTGAAGAGGTGCTTCACGATAACGCTAATGCTTTTATGTCGAATGTGATGACACTGGTATCAAATGATAGCTATCTTGCTGACAGCGAACCAATGTCCATCATGAGCGGCGCACTGACTGCTGCAACGTTAAATCTTGGACTAGATAAGAATCTTGGCTATGCCTATCTCGTTCCATTTAATAGCAAAAACAAGCAAACAGGAAAATGGGAAAAGAAAGCTCAGTTCTTACTCGGCTACAAAGGGTACATCCAGTTGGCTCAACGGTCAGGTAAATATAAAGCATTGAATGTCATTGAAGTATACGAAGGCGAATTAAAGAGCTGGAATCGTCTAACTGAAGAGTTTGATTTCGATCCAAACGGACGGAAGTCAGATGAAGTTATTGGGTACGTTGGTTACTTTGAACTGCTAAATGGTTTTAAGAAAACTGTCTATTGGACCAAGCAAGAAATAGAAGCACATCGTATCGCGAACAGCAAAGATCGTGACAAAACCAAATTAAGCGGTGTGTGGGCATCAGATTACAATGCGATGGCTCGAAAAACTGTTCTTAGAAATCTCCTTTCTAAATGGGGAATTTTATCCGTTGAAATGCAAGAAGCTACCACATCAGACGAAAAAGTTCAAAAAGTTCAAGAAGATGGGAGTATCATTTCTGAAACAGAAATCGAAGAGGATATCCCTGAAAGAAAAGAAGTAGAAAAAGTAGAAATAAACGCTGACAATGGATCAACAGCTTTTGAAGAGTATGCAGAATCAGTTCAGACAGATGAAGCACAAGAATCGCTGTTCGATGCATCGAATCCACCATTAAACAAATAGCGAGGGAGTTATCTCCCTCTTAACATCAAAACGAAAGGAGGAATACAATTGGATTACATCGGACAGCTTAATGCTTTTGACAATTGGCTTGAATATAACGAGCTTGGCGCTGGTCCCCAACTGCTTTGGTATAAGCTAATGGCTATAGCAAACAAAAGTGGATGGCAGAGCGAATTATCGATTGCCAATACAAGGCTACAAGCAATGACTAAAACGTCTGAAAAAACATTGATTAACAATCGTAATCAATTGATCCAAAACGGACTCCTTCAATATAAAAAGAGAGGTCGTACAAAAGCTGGAGTTTATATTCTTTCTGATCTAACTGGAAATTTTACAGTAAAAACTACAGTAGATAATACGGTAGAAAACTCCGCTACTGGAAATATTCCAGTAGATAGTAAAGTAAATCCGAAAGTAAATAGGGAAGTAAATCCTTCAGTAGATTCTACAGTAAATCCTTCAGCTTATATAAACAATACAAAACAAAACAAAACAAATAAAGAAGATGATGATATAGGCGTGTATGAGTTCATCCAAAAAAACTGGGGGAAAGCACCTACTGGACTTTTGCAAGGAGCATTAGGACCGATGATTAAAACTTGGGGAGCAGATATGATTCTCTTTGCTTTTAAATTAGCTTTCGAAAACAACGTTGAGATGCCAGGATTGAAAAAATATGTTGAAGCGATATTAAATTCATGGAGTAATCAAGGAATTAAGACAATGGAATCAGCAGAAAAAGCTCAAGAAGCTTTTAAGAACAAGAAAAAACAAAACTATCTTCCTAAACGTCAAAACAATGTACGGCGTGAAAAGTTACCTGATTGGGTCAACAAACCTCAAGAAGAAAAGACGCTAGATCCTGATAAAAAAGCAGAATTAGAAGCCCGCTTTGCTGCTTATCAGGCTAAGAAGGAGGCGCTTCTTGAGAATGAATAAATATCGTAATCGAAAAACTATCAATCGAGGTATCAAGTTCGATTCTATCGCAGAAGCAGAGTACTACGATCTAGCCTTATGGCAAGCTGAAGCGAACGGCTGGAAAGTAAAACTTCAGGAAAGATTTGAGCTGATGCCAAAATTTGAACTAGATGGAAAGAAGTACCGCAAGATCGAATATATTCCTGACTTTACATTTTACAAAAACGGCAAGCTTGTCAAAGTCATAGATGTTAAAGGGATGCAGACAAAAGACTTTAAGATCAAAGCGAAACTCTTCTGCAGTCAATATCAAGTACCGTTGATTTTAGCTAAGAAATATCGGAATACGTTCAAGGAAGAACGGTTTTAACGAGGTGATCCATCATGACAACAGAAGAAGTGATTCAAATGCGAATTCGAAGCATTCAACGTGAAATTGACGATCTGGAGCGGACAAAGGCAGTGATGGTCAATGAAACGGTGAGAAAGGCAATCGATTTGCACATAGAGAATTTAAGAAGGAAAATTCGTAGATTGGAGGAATGATCGTGGATAAGAAAGCGACAATGAAACGAATTGCTGAATTAACCAAGTCAGAATCTTGGCAAGAAGACAAAGAAATAGTTGCAGAAGTCCAAAAGCTTGGTAAATCAATGTGGACTGAAAAAACCAAACGGAGAACGCCAAGAAAAATTGCAATCTGGCATGATGACCGAATTTTAGTAACAGGTACCGTTGAACAGCTATCTGAGATTACTAGACTGAGTAAAAATATTATTTGGGATAGGGCTAAACGCGAGAACGTTGATTCAAAAGGACGACAGTTTAGGTATGTGGAGGAGAAAAAATGGACGAACTAATCACAAAAGTAGAGCAGTGGGCAAAAGACAAGGGACTAGATCAAGCCCAATCTAGTAAGCAAATGTTAAAAACTGTCGAAGAAGTTGGGGAGGTCGCAGCAGCGTTAGCTAGAAAAGAGAAGGATGCTTTGAGAGATGGAATTGGTGATGTAGTGGTAACCTTGATTATTTTAGCTATACAAAACGATATGGATCTGTACGAATGTCTGAACCAAGCATACAACGAAATCAAAGGGCGCACAGGAAAAATGGTAGATGGTGTATTCGTGAAGTCGAGTGATTTGGAGGAAGTGGGATGAATGTTCAAAATAGTATTTTATCTGTTCGATTACAAAGATCGTTCGTTTAAGAAAGTTTATTTTCATCACTGGAATGATAGCAAGCCAGTTTTTACAAAAAACAAGAGGAGAGCTCAGGAGTATTTTGATGAAAGATCAGCAAATAAAGATATAGTGCAGTTAAAAAAAGCAGAATCACCATCTGCGAAAACATTATCTATAAAATTGGAGGAAAAAGAATGAAACTAAAAGACGGATTTTACGCTAGTAGTCATGGTATCGGCGGTTTAATGCTAGATATGCCGACAAAGAACCCTAAAACACGTAAGAAACCAAAATTCAAAGTCGGTGACATGGTTCGCTGCGAAGCAGAGGAGTTCATCTATCCGTTTCGTGGATATGTAGAGCATCTCTATAATCACTCAGCAATCATTCGCATTGAAAACACGATGGAATGTGACAAGTGGTTAGCGAAAAGCAAAGAGAATTTAGCAGTAGCGAGATTGGTGGATATGGAGGTTATAAACAATGAATTTTAAAATTTTTGAAGAGGACTCCCGCTATGATTTAGAAAAAGAATTAAACGATTTTGCGAAAAACAATGAAATTAAGCATATATCTTTAACAGCTTTTATGGCCGGTTATTCAACTTACTATGCAGCTGTTGTGAGCTATGTAAACCTATAAGGATAATGCAACAAATAAAAAAGCCGGATCGCTCCGACTGATGTAATAAATCCGACAAGTTTATTATATCACAGGAGGCAGCTATGGAGTTAAAAGGAATTGAGTTAAGTGACATCGAAAAAATGCAAGGAGATCATTGTGCAATCATCATTTCAAACGGGCAAATGAAAAGTGTCGAGCTTCCTTCGTTTGGAACAACAGTTATAGAATCCCATTGCAATAAAGTCAAGCAAGTTAAAGAAGAAGTGAAACAATTATTTTAAATATCGTCCTACCAGAAAACTGACGGACACAAGTTGACAAGAACTTTCTTGTTGATTTGTGTCCGCTTTTTTGTTTGCGAAATTATTGAGGAGGCTATCTATATGAATGATTTAATTCAGGAATACAAGAATGACTTGAAAATGTTGAAAAAGCAACATCAAAAAATCTTAAATAAACGATATCGCATACCTGTCAAAGAACATGGGAGAGTGATACATAAATTAATTGATGATCGTTCTCCTCAAGATATAGCGGATCAAAAAGTAATAGCAGAAGCTATCTCTACTACAGAGTACGCTTTATTCTGGTTAGAAACAGGCAGAGAGAAGCCTTTCGATGATGAGCAAGCCAAGAAGATACCAAAGCATAGAAGAGCCGTTAAACTGGCAGATATAGACGTTATGAGCTATCAAGTTTATTTACAGGAAGTAGAAAAGCCAGCAGAAGAGACGATTTCTCCGAAGAAAAAAGAGATGTTGCTCCAAGTGACGGAGATAGAATCTTTGCTTTCTAATAAAGAACTGACATTATTTCATTTAATTAATAAAGATTTATGTACTTATGGAGAAGCTGCTGAAAAAATGGACTTAGCTGTTGGAACAGTCAAATCCATGTCTCAGAGGATAAAAAATAAAATCGATAATTATTTTGAATATGGACACCAAATCAACCTTTTTGAGATTAGCTAAAAATTTGTAAACCATTCCCACCTATAAGTGAAGTCAATTATTAGATTAGACACTCACAAGTTAATTCATTCTTTTATTCCGAATAATTGTTCTTCAAAAATAAATCATGCATCGTTTTCGATGCTTCTTCTTTAACGATAGTCAGTGGCAACCAACATAAATAAAAAGGATGTGAACTCAACTCCTCCTAAAACGTTCTTATTATCTATTTGTTGTCATTGGCTATTTCATACATATTATAGGGAGGCAAGCCGATGAGAAACTACTGGTATGTGTCATTGATCAACGATTATCCAAGATGCAAAGATTGTCGTGATAAAAGAGTTGTTCAATCTGTTCAAATGAAAAGCAAATATTCTGTTATAGAGATGATCAGAGAAGCCGAACCGAATGAAATTGATGCATGCAGTTTAGTCTATTGCGGTCATGGTTTCTATTCAGATAAACACATACAGGAAAATCTTTCAAAGTATGTGTAGATTACAAAACAAATGTTGCAAACAAGCGAGGTGGTGTCACATGTGAAGAAATACGAACTAGCTAAAGATGATTATGAAAAAGGGTTGAAGTATAGAGAAATAGCGGAAAAGTATGGTGTATCCATCAGCACAGTAAAATCGTGGAAGTCACGTTACTGGTCTCGAGAAAAGGTTGCAACCAAGAACGCAACTATTCCGAACAACAAAGGAGCGCCAGAGGACAACAAAAACGCTGTTACCCATGGCCTTTTTGCCAATTGGTTACCTTCTGAAACATTAGAAATTATGAATGAGGTTGCAACCTCCAAACCTGAGGATATCTTATGGAATAATATTATGATCCAGTACACAGCTATTATCAGAGCACAGAAAATCATGTTTGTGGATTATGAGGATAGTTTGTCCAAAGAAGTTTCTAAGTGGTCGTCGAGTGATTCTGGAAGTTCAGAAGAATATGCTATTCAATATGCTTGGGATAAACAAGCTAATTTTATGAACGCACAGTCAAGAGCAATGAGCACATTATCCAATTTGATAAAGCAGTTCATTAATATTGCTGACGAAAAAGACGAAAGACGTAAGAAGTTGGAATTGATGGAATCACAAATAATCAAAGCGAAAGCAGAGGCGGATATTGCTAAGAACAATGCCGATAAGCTAACTGCTGGTGGGAAAGTCAATGATCTACTTCAAGCTCTCTTAGATGTTAAATCTGGAGGTGATGGAAGTAATGAAACTGAAGTTTAGTCCGAAGCAGATTAGCAATATTAATCAAGTGGTTCAAGGGGTTACTTTTGAATTGAATGAAGGAACACCTCGGAGTGGGAAGACAACTTCCGATATTTTTAAAATGGCTGATTTTTATTTAAGATCTCCTGATCAAAACCATCTTGTAACTGCTTATAACCAGGAACAAGCTTATCGAATGTTTATGGATGGGGATGGATTGGGACTTGTTCATATATTTGATGGTTGTTCCGATATACGACACGATGAACATGGTGATCATCTCTTGTTATATGCTCCAAACGGTGAAAAGAAAATTTATTATAAAGGTGGAGGGAAGATAAACTCTGTTGGGGCTATCACGGGTATGTCTTTAGGCTCTGTGACATTTCTCGAATTTAATCTATTGCACAAAGACTTTATCAATGAATGCTTTAGACGGACATTTGCCGCTGAATGGCGTTACCACTTAGGAGAACAGAACCCACCAGCGCCAAACCATCCTAATCTTGAATTGCTTGAACGTTTTGAGAAGTCAGGACGTTTTTTATTTCGTCATTGGACACCGAACGACAATCCAATTTTAAGTGAGGAGCGAAAGAAAGAACTTTTTGATGAGCTTTCTAGTAGTGAATATCTTCTAGAACGTGACTGGTACGGACATCGAGTATTACCGCAAGGTGTTATCTATGCTATGTTTGGCAAGAACAACAAAGCTACCGAGATAAAAGGGAATATAGTTGAAACATTTTTTACTGCAGATGGTGGGCAAGCTGATGCTACGACTTGTGCTTTTTGGGTGGTTACTCATCACGAAGGAAAGTTTTATTTGTATCGTTTATCTAACTACTATCATAGCGGGACCGACACTGGAGAAACCAAGGCGATGTCTACGTACGCCAAAGAAATCAAAAAGTTTGTCGAGTGGTGCTATACAAAATGGAAACATCTTCCTCAATGGAACTGGTTCTTTGTCGATCCAGCATGTAAAACACTAAGAACAGAACTGGATTTAATTGGGATTGAGACTGATAAAGCTGATAATAATAGTTCTGACAAAGTTTCTAGTAATGGATTGAAAATCGAAGTCGGCATTGAACGTCTCCAAAATACAATGACTAGTGGGCAATTCCTTATCTTGGAAAACGGAGAAGAATATGATCACTACAATTTTGAAAAAGAAATATCTATGTACGTAAGAAATGACAATGGATTGCCGATTGATAAATACAATCACGCTCTCGATGAAGCGAGATATGGAAACAATTATTTCTACAAAACTTACATCGCCTAGAAAAGAGGTGGACGAATGTTCGATAAATTAAAAGCTTTGTTTAGGATTGGAGGTGCAAAAATAGGAATGGTTGAAACGTTGAATAGTATCACAGATCATCCAAAGATTGCTATGAGTGATAGCGAATTAAGTCGAATAAGGAACAATAAAGAAATTTATAGAAACGTTTATGGGGATATAGAATATATCAATAGTGATGGTTATAGGCAGACGCGCCCTTTTCATTCGTTGAACGTATCCAAAGTAGTGTCCAGAAAGTTATCTAAGCTAGTATTCAACGATGGATGCAACATCAGTTTGGATGATGAAAAAGCTGATGAATTTTTGCAGTCGGTATTTGCTGACAATAAATTCAGGAAAAACTTCGGAGAAGAGCTAGAGGCTGGTTATGCCATTGGCGGTTTAGCTTTGAGGCCTTACGTGGATACTAATTCAGGTAAAATCAAAATTTCGTTTTGTCGAGCTGATACATTTTTCCCTCTACAATCCAATACCAATGATATTTCAGAAGCAGCCATCGCTACTGTAACTCAGCAAGCCGAGGGACAAAAGACAATCTATTATACTTTGCTAGAATTTCATGAATGGGTTGACGGAAAGTACCGCATCAGAAACGAATTGTATCGATCTGAAGAACAAAAGCAAGTTGGTGTGAGGATTCCTCTCAACTCTTTAGAAAAGTACAAAAATCTGCAGGAGGAGACAATCTTAGATGGTTTTAGTCGTCCTCTTTTTGTGTATATAAAGCTAGCGGGTAAAAATAATATTAATTTAGATAGCCCACTAAGTTTGGGTGTGATCGACAACGCTAAGCGACAATTGGCAGATATCAATGAAAAATACGATGAGTTTATGTGGGAAATAGAAGAAGCTAGAAGAAAAATTTTAGCATCTGATCACTTTTTCAGAGTTAAATATGACAGCAATGGAAAACCAGTGAAGCGGTTTGACAGTAAAACATCTGTTTTTCAACGGCTTAAATCTGATGAACCTTTTATTGATGAATTCGCTCCATCATTGCGATCAACTGAATTTATAGCAAGTATCAATTTCATTTTGCGAATTATTGAGCTCCAGACAGGCTTTTCTAGTGGAACATTTAGTTTTGATGGCCAGTCTGTTAAAACAGCGACTGAGATAATTAGTGAAAACTCTGAAACTTTTTCTACTCGGTCAGATAATGTTCTTATTGTAGAAGAAGCGTTGAAAGAATTGATCACTACGATTTTTGAACTTGCTGAGGCATACAAGTTATTTAATCCTGTCAAAGAATTAGGAATAAATATCGACTTTGATGATGGTGTTTTCCAATCACAAGATGCCAAGGCTGATTATTACTCTAAACTAGTAACAGCTGGCTTAACATCTAAGTTAACTGCTATTCAAAAACTTACTGGAGTTACAGAAAAAGAAGCAAAAAGGATAGTATATGAGATTAGGGCTGAAACTCTTGATATGGATTACTCAGAGCATGAGCAAAACATAATTGAGGGACAATTAGGAAGTGAAGAATAATGGTTTCTCCACATCAGTTAGACTTATGGTCTTCTAATATGGCTCATCTATATCAATCGTTAGAAGGCGAATTAATACGTATTATCATCAAACGATTGAATAGTGGGCACGATAATATTTTAGATTGGCAAAGAGAAAAACTGCAACAGTTGCATCTATTTAATAAAGAAACTGCAAAAGTGATTTCTCAAATAACAGGAATTGCTGAATCTGAAATTGAAAGTATGTTTGATAGCTCAGGAGAAAAGATAATCAGAGACTTAGACAAACAACTACCTTACGATCCTAAGACTTTGCCATCGAACCTAGACAATGTCATGAAAGCTTATCATGATCAAGTATGGTCTGACATAAACAATTATGTGAATCAAACGTTACTATCTACCAATTTTGGCTACGGAACAGCTACCGCTCAAATGTACACAGAAATAATTAACAAAACGACTGCTGCATTTAACAGCGGTCTTTTTACATTCGATGAAGCACTAGAAAGAACGATTCAAGGATGGGCTCAAAAAGGTATTAAGTCTACTTTTATTGATAAGGGAGGGCATACATGGAGCCTAGAACGGTATGTTAGAACAGTTTTAAAGTCTACCCTATCAAATACCTATGACACATTAAGAAAAGACCGCATGAGCGAGTATAGTGTCCACACCGTGCTAGTCACAAGCCATATGGGAGCAAGGCAAGCATGTTCAAAGATTCAAGGTCATGTGGTTGACTTACGACCCATGTCTGAATTACCTCCCAATTGGAAATATAGAAGTATTTACGATCCATATTGGCAAGCAGAATATGAAACTGCAGGCGGGCACCGAGGTGTAAATTGTCAACATATGCATATCCCATTTATTCCTAGTGTCAATACAAATAATCAACCTAAATTCAACGAAAAAGAAAATAAAAAGGTTGCGGAGTTAACTAAGAAGCAACGCTACCTAGAACGTCAGATTGTGAAATATAAAAAGAATAGAATGGTCTCAGAAGCTCTCAGACAAGACGAAAACGCAAAAGAGTGGGCGAAGAGAATTAGAGCCGCACAAAGTCGATTGCGTACTCTAGTTGATTCTAATGAGTATTTGAGTAGAAATTACGTAAGAGAGAAGGTATACACACCTATTAATACCTTACTGAAAGATTTTCACTATGATGATTTTTAAGTCTAATCAACGATTAGGCTTTTTTATTTTGCTTAGACCTGCTCGGAAGTCTCTAAAAGACGGCTCACAGTGGGAGTTGCCACTCTAAAAACACTTAGGAGGAAAAGAAAATGAAAAAAGAAGATCTTATCGCTTTAGGAATTGACGAAGAAATTGCTAAATCAGTTATGGCTTTACATGGGAAAACTGTTACGCAGTTAAATGCTCAAGTAGCTACTGCAGAACAAGAGCGTGATCAGTTCAAAGAACAGCTTGACTCTAACCAGACTGAATTAGACGCACTTAAAGAAGCTGCAAAAGGTAATGAGGGACTGACTCAACAACTTGCAGATTTACAAAGTAAATTTGATGCTGCCAAATCTGATTCTGAAACAAAACTTGCAGAGCAGCAGAAAGATTTCGCTATCAAGTTAGCTTTAAAAGAAGCGAATGCGCTTGATGAAGAAATTGTGCTTGGTCAACTAGATAAAGACACTATTAAAGTTGTCGACGGTAAATTACAAGGTTTTGAAGAACAATTAAAAGGACTTCAAGAAAGTAAATCATTCTTATTTCAAGAAGCAAAAGACCCTGAACCAACTCCGCCGACACCAACGATTGTTACCCCTGGAAATCCTGCTGGTTCTACAGCGGGTGGTAAAAGTATTGTACAAAAAATTCAAGAAAGATTAGGTGAATAAATATGGCTTTAGTATTAGACTCAAAAGATTTAGCAACCATTGACAAAGAATTTAGAGCTGATTCCCAAGTGTGGGATGTCTTAACACAAGGTGCAAAAAGTATCACTGCAGCTGACTTTGTCGGGGCAAACGAAGTACGTATCAACAAAATGTCAGGATTCGTGGATGCAACACAATACAAACGCAATGGAGAAAATGCACGCAATCAAATTAGTATTGAAAAAGAGACAATCAAGCTTACTCATGAAGACTGGTTCGGTTATGATGTAGATCAATTAGATCAGTCAGAAAGCGCAGCGTTGACTATTAATAATATTGTCACAGAACATAAACGACTAATTACAGTTCCTCATCGTGATAAAGTTGCTGTTCAAGTAATGTATGACAATGCAGGTAAAAAAGTGAACGAAACTTTAACGGAAGACAATATTCTAGCTGCATATGATGCCGCTGAAGAATATATGACTGACAATGAAGTACCTGGTGGCTACGTAATGTTTGTATCAGCAGCTACTTATCGTTTATTAAAAAATGCCAAAGGTGTTAGCAAAACATTCACGACAAACCAAATGTCTATTAATGGAATTGATAGAACAGTAGCTCAGATTGATGGCGGTGTTCCTATTCTAAAAGTAGCGAAAGATCGTTTTTCCGGAATAACTATTGAAGACACACTTAACTTCATTATCGTTCCACTAACTGCAGTGGCACCTATTGTTAAGTTTGGTACGGTTGACACAGTGCCGGCATCACAAGATCGAAGCGGCTATCGAGATACGATTAAAGGTTTAGATTACTATGATGCTATCGTATTCGACAACGCTAAAAAAGCAATCTATATTTCTTACGTCCCAAAAGCGTAGCCCCTTCAAGTGTTACGTTGAACAAAACAACTCTAACGCTTGAAGTAGGGGCGACTGAAACGTTAACAGCAACTGTTTCGCCTGAAAATGCAGCTGATAAATCTGTTCAGTTTTCTTCTAGCAATACAGCAATTGCTACTGTAACTCCTGTACAAGGAAAAGTCACAGGTGTTGCCGCAGGAACAGCAACGATTACTGGAACAACAGTAAATGGTAAAACAGCGACATGCGAAGTTACTGTAACAGAAGCAGGAGGAGGGGCATAGTTCCCTCTTCTTTTAATAAGGAGGGATGTTATATGCCTTATATTGAATTTGAAGAATTCAAAGATCTTACTGGGAAAACAGATGATTTTAAAGCTGCTTTCGAAAAGCATTTGTCAAAAGCAACTGCTGTTCTAGATAGCATCACTAACTATTTTTATCAATTTAATAAAATTGAGGAAGATCCAATTGATTTTCGTGTAAAACAATTTAAGCTAGCTTTATGTTCACAAATTATATATTTCGATGAAGTTGGAGCAGATACTTATGAAAGTATCAATAATACACCACAAAGCTTTTCTGCTGGAAGAACGAGTATCTCAAACTCTAGTAGATATAATCCTTCAGGAAAAAATGAGAGTAAACCACTTGTTGCTGAGGATATCTATATTTATTTAGAAGGAACGGGTTTGTTATATCGAGGTGTTCCGTCATGGTGATGCCTAAGCCTCCAGTACAATTTCTAGTGGATTCTTTTATTTATCGAGAATATTTAGGAGAAGGAGACTATAACCAACCTATTTATGGAGATTATGTAACTATAGAAAATTGTCGGATTGACCGAGGAAGTCAGTATTCTTTTTCACCAAGTGGCAAGCAGTTGCTCTATAATGCAGTAATTTTTTGTTATAAGACTTTAACTACCCCTTTACCGAATTTCAAAGAACAATCATTAGTTATTTATGATGGTAAAGAACATGTCATCACTAAGATCGAAAAGATTACAGAAGCGTATTCAGATGCTATCTATTCATACGAATTAGAGGTGATTTGATGGGTATTAAAGTTAATCTTGATGGAGTTAGAGCTAAAGTCAGCCCACAGGCTATGAAGCGAGGAAGATACGCATTAGCCAACCAAGCAATGGCTGACATGAACTCATTTGTACCTAAAAAGAATAATATCCTTCGCCAAAGTGCGCATATCGAAAGTGACGGCAGCGCTATTCTGTATGAAACGAAATACGCAAGAAGACAGTTCTATCTAAATGGAAAAAAATATACTACTCCAGGAACAGGTCCAAGATGGGATTTTAAAGCAAAAGCGTTATATATGCCTTCTTGGAAAAAAGCATATATGAAAGGGGCTGGAATTAAGTAATGGATTTTATCGATCGAATCAAAGACAAGATAAATGATATTCCAGACTTGCCATTAAAAATAAAAAAAGGATATCTTTCTGCTGACGAAAGCTTAGTAATTTACCCATTACCAGGCGGGCAAAATCTTGTGGAATACTATGACGGTATTAAAGATGTACAACTAAATTTTGAAATTGCGATGAAGTCAAAAGATGGTCATAGAATTGAGCAAACGCTTTGGCTTATCTCTGATTCGTTAGAGCGTGTGTCAGACGTTGCTAGCTCTGATGGATCTTTTGAATTTAACAATTTAACTATAACGAGCAAACCTTTCATCAATGATGCTGATGAACAAGGTTGGTTCGTTTTTTTATTAGATTTTCAAACAAAATTAACCACATTTGAGGGGGAAAATAAATGAGACGCAAAAATGCCTTACAAAGCTATTTTATTCAATTAATTACAACTACTAATGCTGATACACCAAGCGAAGACGGTTGGTTGGAGTTAGCAAAGTGGATTTCCAACGTTGATGATAATTCGAACGAAGAATCTGAAACTACTGGCTACTATGATGGGAACGGCGAAGGGGAGACAGACGTTACTTCTCATCAGTTAGGTTATTCATTTACAGGCTTATACGATGAAGATGATGCTGCGATGGCGGCTATTGAGGGCATGATTGGAAAATCAGGAGATGCTCGGAAAGTGTGGTTCAAAGTAGTGTCTGCATCTGGTAAAAAACAACGTATTGGTAAAGCAACAGTAACAGAGCCAGTTGCTCAGGTCGGCGATGCTACTGCATACGGTGATTTCTCATGCGGTATCGCATTTGATAGCACACCAGAAGCAGAAGATGTTCCTGTTACACACTAATGCACCCCAGAACGTAACTGGGGTTTTGAATGTTGATGGGTCAGTTTCTCTTTCTTGGGATGCAGTGCCCAAAGCAAAATCTTATATTCCACACTATACCGATGCGAATCAAACAGATCCGCACGATGCCAACAAAATGGGATATACGGAAACAAATTCTTGGACGTTACCAGCAGCAGATATGCCACATCTAGAAGCTGGCGATGAAATCCGTTTCTACATCCAAACTTACAACGAGGTTGGCCAAGGGGCTAATGATATCGAGAAAGCACGCTATCTGCATGACGGTGAATTCTTAGGTTCTGCTTGGTCCATACCAGTAGTATTAATCAAAAAATAAGTCGAGCTGTCCGTCTGGGCAGCTTTTTTAGGAGGATAACATGACTAACAAATTATCATTTCAAATAGAGAAAAAAGGTTTTCCTATCAATATTGGAGAAGTAGAGTTCTTTTTCGGTACTACTCCAGAAGAACTGACACGTTTTTTTGATACTCAAGCTGAATTTGAGGAACAGGTTAAGGAACTTAAGCAACAACTTAAACAGATCAAGAATATCGAACAACCAGAAAAAGAAGATGCTATTAAGATTATTGATCTAACGAAAAATCTAGCTAAAGCAGAATATGATTCGTTGCTTGGTGAAGGATCATTTGAAAAAATTTATTCTGTTTATCGTGATGTTGAGCAATTAATAGACTTGTTTGATCCGATTTCTTTTGAAGTTGCGGAAGCAATTGAAAAAGAAGCTTTGAAACGTAAAGATACTCTTTCTAAGAAGAAAGCTGATTTATTGAAAAAGAAAGCATTGAAAAATAAGAAAAAGAAGTAGGTGATTAAATGCGGTTAAATGACCCGTTAGTCACTTCGATAGAGGTTGATGGTATAGAATTACCTATCGATTTAACATTTGATAATGTACTAGATGTTTTTGATATTTTGGAAGATAGTGATTTATTTCCAGAAGAAAAAGTGAATATGTGTTTAGAACTGTTGATCAGTGACTTTGAAAAAATTTTTCAAGGCTCGTCTGAACAACAGTTTTTATTATTTAACTACATTTTAGAAAATTATATTTCTGTAGGAGATAGTGATGGTGTTGAAACTGATCGTTTAGGCAATCCTATGCCTAATGCAGTTAAAGAAAAAAAGACCATCAGCCTAGTTCATGATGCTAAATACATCTATGCATCGTTCAGACAAATTGGCATCAATCTATTTGAAGAGCAAGGACGGATGATGTGGGAGGAATTCCAAGCATTGCTTGAGAGTTTGCCAGACGACACCATTCTTGCTCGAATCATCCAGATTAGGACATGGGAACCGAGCAAAGGAGAATCAGCTAAAGAAAAAGAACGCATGAGAAAGCTACAACAAAAATATGCATTGCCTGATTCGGAGGTAGGTGAAGACGATGGCTGATGGAAGAGTAGAGATAGAAGTTGATGTGGATGGTAAAGGCGTTACCATACTTAACAAGGGTCTTGATCAGTTAGAAGGTAAGAGTAATAAAGCAGGAGCCTCAATTAAAAATTTGGTTGTTTCCTTAGGCCTCGTTAAAGTTGCGGCGGCTGCTTTTAATGTTTTAAAGAATTCGCTAGATTCCGCAATTAGCCGTTTCGATACTATGCAAAAATTCCCTAAAGTAATGAAAGCTTTAGGTTTTAGTGCAGAGGACTCTCAGAGATCCATTAACAAATTATCCGATGGAATTGATGGTTTGCCAACTAAATTAGATGATGTTGTAGCAAGTACACAACAAATGACAGCAATCACTGGAGATTTAGATAGATCCACGGACACTGTTTTAGCATTAAACAATGCATTTCTTGCGTCTGGCGCTTCAACAGAAGATGCCAGTCGAGGTATGCAACAGTATAACCAGATGCTTTCAACTGGGCAAGTCGACTTAGAGAGCTGGAAAACTTTACAAGAAACCATGCCCCTTGCTTTGCAAAAAACAGCTGAAGCAATGGGATTTGTTGGGAAATCAGCTCAAAGAGATCTCTATAATGCGCTTAAAGAAGGAACAGTAACATTTGATCAATTCCAAGATAAACTGATTGAGCTAGGAACTGGAACAGGAATGTTGGCAACCTTGGCAAAGGAGAATTCGCTGGGGATCGCTACTTCATTCGGAAATCTAAGTAATGCTGTTTCTAAAGGTGTAGCTAATCTTATTACTAAGTTTGATGAACTGGTGCAAAAACTTACTGGTAAAACGATTGCTCAAAATATTGATAGTATGAAATCTATTATTAATGAATCATTTGAAGAAATGTCAAAAGTAATGGACATATTGATAGATAATACTGATGATATGATTTCTGCTTTTAAAGGCCTATTAGACATTGTGGAATTGTTAGCTCCAGCTTTTATTGCAGCCACTGGAGCGTATGTAGGCTTCAAAACAGCATTAGCTCTAGGTACATTAATAAGTTTTGTAGGAAAAATCTATGGAGTGATAACGGCCCTAGGTAGTATGGTCAGCATGTTTGGAGTATCTGGAACAGCTTACGCATTGTTATCTGCTATTATTCCAGCTGGTCTGACGGTATTTCAACTACTTTCAGGTGTTATAGGAGCAGCAGTTGCAGCTTTCATCTATTTTTATAAAACAAGTGAAACGTTTCGAAATGGCATAAATAAAACTATTGAAGTTGTAAAATCTGGACTGATTAAGTCATTTGAATATCTAAAAGGAGTCTTTATTTCTATATTACCTACACTTCAAAAAGTAGCTGATACAGTAGGAAACTATCTTGTTAAAGGATTTCAAAAAGTTGTCGAAGTCGGATCAGCAATTGCTTCAGTAGCGGTACCAGCTTTTTTTAATTTTGTTGATGCAGTAAAAAGAATTGTTTCTTCTGGCATAGAAAGATTTGGCTCTACTCTTTCGCAAATAGGCTCTGTATTGTCAGGGATTTTTTCTTCTGGTATAGAATTGGCAGGTAATCTGCTGGAAAAATTTGGAGGAGCTTTTGGTAAAGTCGGCGGAGCAGTTTCTCTAGTTATCGGCATTTTGACTAAAGTAGCAATAGCAGCACTAGGGCTTACTGGTCCATTCGGATTAGCAGTTTCTTTAATTATTTCATTTATATCTGCGTGGGCTAAAACTGGCGATTTTAGTGCAGATGGAATCACAAAAGTGTTTGATCAATTAAGTGAAACAATTAGCAACGTGGCAGATTCTATCTCTCAATATCTCCCGCAAATTATCGAAAGTATTACTTCTGTGATTACAAGTATTGTCGACAAAATAGTTGAAATGTTACCGCAACTAACAGAGATAGCTATACAGCTTATTCAAACATTGACGGATGCAATTGTTACTTATTTGCCTAAATTGATTGAAATAGCCACGAAAATAATAACTACTATTGTACAAGGCATTTCATTAGCACTTCCCGCACTGCTGTTGGCTGCAACAGAGATAATTACAAAACTCATTTCTGCTTTTGCTGAGCTTCTACCAAAAATTATTGAAGTTGGCACAAATTTGTTAACTATGCTTATTCAAGGGATCGTAGCAGCACTACCTACGATAATTGAAGTTGTCATTCAGATTATTAATACACTGATTGATGGGTTCTTAACAGTACTACCTATGCTTTTAGAAGTTGGATTACAAATCATCACTTCTCTCGTGAATGCGATAATAACTGCATTGCCTCAACTTGTTGAAGCATCTACCGTTATCGTTACTACTTTGCTAACAACAATTATTGAAGCTTTACCGACATTAATTTCTGCAGGAATACAAATGTTAATGGCGCTTATCGGAGGCATAATTTCTATTCTTCCGTTGTTAATAAATGCTGCTATCCAAATCACAATGGCTTTGATTAGTGCATTAATCAGTGCACTTCCGCAAATTATTGCTGCTGGCATTCAGCTGTTATTAGCATTAATACAAGGAATAATCTCGATATTACCACAGTTGGTTGCAGCGGCAATTCAAATCACTATTGCTCTAGTTAATGCGTTGATTAGTGCTTTGCCTCAATTGATATCAGCGGGTATTAAATTGATTGTTGCGTTGGTAGATGGAGTGATCTCAGTACTTCCTCAATTAGTATCAGCTGCTATTCAATTAATGGCTGCTTTGTTCAAAGCTTTAGTAAGTGCTATACCACAACTTTTATCAGCTGGTGTCCAATTGATCAACGCACTTATTAGAGGAATCTTGAGCTTATTGGGACAATTATTATCAGCTGGAGCGAGATTAATTACTGGATTATTGAGTACTATAGCTCAGTTTCTTGGACAAATGGTGAATGCTGGAGCCAATTTAATTAGAAACTTAGTTTCTGGGATTCTTAGTGTGATAGGGTCAGTAACCAGTGCAGTATCTAATATCGGAAACTCTATAATAGATACTTTGAGTGGGATTGATTTATTTGAAATTGGTTCAAACATCATACAAGGATTAATTAACGGTATCGGTTCAATGGTTGGAGCAGTTGCTTCTAAAATTTCTGAAGTAGCGGGAAACATTAAAGACAAAATAACTGGCGCGCTTGGAATTCATTCTCCATCACGTTGGATGAGAGATTACGTTGGTAAGTTTATCCCTCAAGGAATAGCTGTAGGTATCGAAGCAGATGCGAAATCTGCATATTCAGCAATGAATAAGCTTTCTAATGGTTTGATGAATTCTATCACGCCAGAATCAGCTCTTGGCACTTCGAGGATGGGGATGGCATCTGTTGGATCACAGATAGTTAATAATACCTACAACAGTCAGAAGCAATTTGATGTTGAAAAGCTTGCACAAGTATTTGCAAAACAACCAGTACGGGTCTCAAGTTATTTAGATGGAACTTTAGTAGGGGATAATATGGATCAACGTTTTGGAAAAGTATTGAATCGTAGATCGTACATGAGAGGAGGATAGTTTAATGAATGAGAAAACACGTGTATATCTTGCATTTTCTGATGAAATTGTCGAATTGACAAATAATTCTTATCTGAGATTGATTGACATTAATATAGGTATGCCAGTGGCAAAAAATGAGTTTGTTGAATTTTCTGGCACGAATGGAAAGCGTCTTTCGAACAGCTCGTTTGACGCTTTTCCTATTACTCTCTCATTTGATATTCGAAGTAGAGAGCAATCAATGTTTGACTTAGTTTTACAAAAGACGGAACTCCGCGAATTGTTTACTAGAGAACCAGAATTTTATCTAATTTACAGCAAAGAGCCAGGTAAAAAATATCGAGTAGTTTATGATTCTATTGACGATGAAAGAAAAGGCGTAATTTACACAAGATATACTGTAAATCTGGAAGCTATCAAAGGATATTCTGAATCCATCGCAACTACTTTAACGGATTTCAACCTAGAGGAAGAATGGCAGTTCTCGCAAGGGTTAGTGGCGGAAGATTACAAGTACACGCATCAGACTAGTCACTTCATTATTTATAATGCTGGAAGCTTCGAGATTGACCCGCGAGAACATTATCTGCGTATTGCGGTAGAAGGGGAGTCAGAGGGCAACGTGACAATCTTCAATAAAACTACTGGTGATCGCTTTGTTTATTATCCTTCACTTTCTACTAATCTTGGACAGACGTTGGTCTTAGATGGCGTGATTCCAAAATTGAACGGCGTAAGTTGCGGGATCAATACGAATCATGGCCTAATCAATTTGGTTGAGGGAGTCAATGAAATCGAGATCCAAAATATTACTCGCGTGAAATCTTCATGGGATTTCCGTTTCTTATATAAGTAGGTGATTGAGTGACTGATTTAATTATTCGAAATTATGAACAAACCAAAGAAGAAATCCTTGTCGGTTATGACAAGGGTTCTTTTTATGAAAACTGGCAACAAAATGAAACGTGGGAGATCGGCTTTACCGTTACCAACAATTCGTTGAATCAGGAAGTATTTGATTTAGTTGAATACGAGTCTTCTGTTTTCTACAACGGACAGGAATTTGTGATCAAAGAAATGACTCGCGAAGCACTTGGACAGTTATTGACGAAACAAGTGGTTGCGACACATATCTATTACACCGTTCAAGATGGTTATCAGTACAATACAGTAACTGGTGCGAGATCTATTAGCCAGTTGCTCACGCATGTATTTAGTGCAGGGAGTCGCGGCTTTACATGGGAAGTCATTGATCCAAACAAAAAATTCCTTACCGTTGAACAAGAAAATTTCGGTAACGCGAATTACTTGAAGCTGATCAATGAGATTCTATCTGACTATAATGCAGTCGTGATTCCGAATAATAAACATCTAACTTTCTATCCTGCCAGTGAGTACGGCCAGCGGACGGAAGAACAGATTCGCTATAAATACAATACAGATGAAGTGTCTTTCGATATTGATACGTATTCCTTGAAGACGCAAATCAAAGGTTATGGAAAATTGAAAGATGGCGCAAATACTGAGGATCCTAAAGATAGTGACTATAGATTTACTCCTATCACTTACACAAGTCCTGAATCACAGAAATGGGGAATCAGGATACAAGACCCTATTAAAGACGAACGGTATACCATATCAGGGAACATGCTCGAGCGGTTAAAGACAGACTTGCAAGACTATCCAAGTATTTCGGGATCCGTAACCTTGAAATGGAAAATCAGTCCCAACAAAGGCGATCACATCCCATTCATTTATGAACCTTTGAATATTAATACGTACATTCAAGTGGTAGGAATCAAGACGTATCCAGCGATACCAAATAAGCCACCAGAAATCACATTGAGCAACACAAAGAAAACAATGACGTCGATACTCGCTGAAATGGCGAAGAAAGGAGTGATTTGATGGGGTTATTAAAATTAATCAGTAACCGTATCTCTACGGAATGGAAAGAGAAATTTAATAAAAACATTGACTACCTCAATGATCTTGAAAAGAAACTATCTGATCAAGACAAATCAACGAACAGTCGTATTGATAATCTCGTAATCAACTCGGGCGGGGATTCGCCAAACGAAGTAGTGGATGCACGGGTAAACAATAGAGGAGAAACCTTTCCTACGTTACACGGCAGATTGGTAGAACATGAAAACCTGACAGATGAACAAATTAGTGAATTAATTACAAATGCCGCTAGTCAAAAAGCACAAGTAGAACAATTAAACAAAGCAGTCCAGCAAATTATTGGAGGGTATAACGAGCCCATCAATATTTATGTTTCAAAAGATGGAAACGATCAGACTGGAGATGGATCTCAAGAGAAACCATTTCTCACGATTCAAACTGCAGTTAATTCAGTTCCGCTCATTACTACATCATCTGTCACCATCTGGATTAGCGATGGGGTGTATTTGGAAGATGTATATGTCAATGGTTTAACATTTAGAACATTTGTCATACGTCCTTTAAATGATACTAGCACATTAGACCCTCAAGTATCTGATTGCCCAGTAAAAGTTAGAAGTATTATGTTCGCAACATGTACTGGCTATTGTCAAATCGTCGGAATGCAGATCGTTGATGCTGCAAATTCTCCTCTCTTTCAAGGAAGACAGTATGGAATTGTCAATGAACAGAGTGGCTATATGGCTATTAGTCAATGTAAATTTGCGGAGAATACTAAATCATTGGCATATAACGCTGTATATGTAGGCGGGACTTCTAAGATGAATATGTATGGTTCAACAACATTCATTAATCAAGACATAGCTGTGCAAGTTCGTCTGCTATCAGAGTTTAGTGTGGGCGACTTGAAGGGTTCAGGCAATAACATTGGGGTGTACGTTGATGCAGCAACTGCTAGATATGCCAAGCCAGCTGTAGGATTTGCGACAACTGAAAACAGAATTATTGGTCGAGGATTGATTATCAACAATGGGCAGGTGTTAAGTTAATGGTTTATAAAATGAATGAATCGATCATTGTGATTCAAGCAGAAGCCACTAGTCCAAACAGGACGAATGTTGTTTTTTGGTCGCATGATCGAGGAACAGCTAAGCTTCGAATGAAGTTAGTTCGGAAAAACGGCATCCCTCAAAGCTTACCCGAAGGGACAACTGTTCCGATTCGCTTGATGTTCAAATCTGCAACGGCAGAAGGTGGTTATGGTAAACATGACTATCTAGCTACGGTAGAAGATCCTGTGAATGGGATTGTTTCTATTGTGTTAGAGGATAATATACTGGGATACGTAGGCACCGTAGAAGGTAGCGTATATATTGATTTCCCAAACGACCGCTCGTTAGATACAGCTGGTCGTTTTACTTTTTATATCAAACGCAGTCCAATTGATGATAGTACGCCAGAACTAGAAGACTATTATTTCAATGGTTTTAGCCAGACAATCGATAAAATCGAAAAAATTCTAGCTGATGGAAAGCAAGAAATCGATCAGAAAATTGCGGAATCTGAAACGCAGATTGATGCGAAAGTAAAAGACACAAACGATAAAATCACGAAAGCCAATCAAGATGTCGCAACTCTCAATACTAATATTGATAAAGCAAATGATCGTATTGATCAAACGAATCAGCAAATCGGCGATCTCGGCAAGCTGAAAAAGATGTACAGTAATAGCATCGACTTCGGGGACTATGATTATAGTGGGAATCCTAACTTAATGACAATATTAAAAGCTAGCGATTTTTATCCACAATCAAGTGCAACAATAGAAGATTTCAATGGAGGGTTGAAAGTTACTTTCACAAAAACAGATGGAGCTACTTTTTTAGAATCAAGAAAAAATATTCCAGCTTTACTTCCTAATAAACAATACACGTTAAGCGCAGATATTACGGTTACGGAAGGTTATTCAGGGAATTTAGAAAATTTAAGGTTAGGATATAGAAAAAACCCTAACGGAACAATCATATTGCCCTTGACGGCTAAAGATGCACAAGTCGGTAAAAAGACGAGAATATTTATTACAGCAAATTCAAGTTCAGCAACCGATCCATCAATTTTCAATAAAATGTACTTCACGATTAATACAACGTCAACAGACCCTTTTGTCGGTACTGTTTTAATCGAAAATATTAAAGTTGAGCAAGGAACAAACGCCACACCATACCAGCCAAATCTACTTGAGGCACCATATTATTTGAGTAAAGCTCCTTTAGGTGAGAATATTGCTGACCCTACAGTTAAATTTCCAATCATTTATAGCGGTTCAACATTATATCAAGGTACTATGACAGAGCCTTTTGTTGCGGGTGAAACTTATACAATTACCATAAAAGGAACAAAACCAGAAACTCAAATCTTTAGAGTTTTTAACCCTGGAATTGCTGGTTATGGTAATCTTTCACCCGTAGAAGGGTTAACTGATGTGTGGTCATTAACTTTTACACCAGATAAAGTATCTTCTAATCCTAAAATACTTCAAATAGTTCAATCGCCGAATGAAAGTGTTGGTGCATGTCAAATTGACTGGCTCAAGATTGAAAAAGGAGATACAAGAACCCCAAATATTAGTCAGTTTAAATACTTCGGTGAAGGCTTGAAAGACAGCAACAATCCGAACGACTACAGCTGGGACATCACTCCTGAATATACTGAAAAAAAATTGAATAATACGGTTAGTTTGACCGAACCGCAGTCAATTGAAGGTTTAAAAAACTTTGAGGATGGGTTACAGATTGCAGGTAAAGAAGTTGCTACAGTTCCAGAAGATACTGGATGGGTAAACCTAACAGCAATCAATGGGCACTCCTGGAACAAACAGGGACAAATCAGGAGAATTGGAAAACTAGTAATGTTCCGTGGATCATTAAAAGGTAGCACGCTAACTACACAAGATTTTTGTATGATTCCAGAAGGATTTAGACCAAGTAATCCAACTGATAATTATGAGTATCAATTCTTGTTACCACCACAAAGTAGCAATACTTTAGACAATGGCGGGATGGCTTATATCCGACCGAACGGCGTTTGCGGTCTACCTTCATTTAGGGGAACAGTCAACTTGTTTTTAGCACCAATTCAATACTATATAGACTAGGAGTGAAATGAATGAAAGATATTTGGAAATATGGACGTACTGGCGGAGAGTACGCAGGAAAAGTATTGGACGACATGCTTGTATCCGTTCCTTACACAGATCAGCCTCCACTTGAAGGGGTACGTGCTGATGGCGAACCGTTAACGATCGCTGATCAGATGTTTGATCCTAAATTGAACCAATGGATTGTTTTAGCGAACACACTGGATCACAACGATTTAAACAATCTCAAAGCGATGTACGAGGCTCTGGAACATGAAAACGACAATCTAAAACAGCTAAATGCCAAACTCATGCTAAACGATGTAGCAATTAAACAGGAAAACACTGCCTTGAAAGAAAAAGCTGACAGTTTAGCACAAATCAATTCAAAGACAATGCTTGCTTCGCTTCAAAACAGCAAGGATATTAAAGAAATTAAAGAGCAACTAAATCCAGCTTCAAAGGGAGGTGAGTAGTATGTTTAGTTTTAGCGATGTGAAAATGATGTATGATTGGGGCTGTTTTACTGACGATCAAGTTCGTGAATTTGTTCCACTATGCATTACAGACGAAGAAGCAGATGAAATCATTAGCAAAGAAGAGAGCGCATCTTAATTGATGTGCTTTTTTTGTTGGAAAGTTGGTGGAACATGAAAGAAGAAGCGCTCCAAGACGTTGTGGAGAGATTAGTAAGAATTGAAACAAAATTAGACAACTACGAATCACTTAGAGAAAAGGCTGATAGTGCAAAAGATTTGGCAGATAAAGCCTATTCAGTAGCACTAAACAATGCAGAAGACATCAAGGAAATGAAGAACAATAATAAATGGGCTTGGGGCTATATGATTGGCTTAGGCATTACAATCATTGGCTATTTCTTGACTAAATTGTAAAGGAGGCGAGAAGTAATGATTTTACCCGATAAATATTATCAAATTATTAAATGGACAGTACTTACGGTATTGCCTGCTTTATCTGTATTAGTAGCCACATTAGGGAAAGCATATGGATGGAATGGAACAGACATGACAGTACTCACTATCAATGCAGTAGCAACATTTTTAGGCGTTATCACCGGTGTGTCTGCATACAACTTAAAAAAATAGGAGGAAAAAAATGAAGAAGAAAATCATTTTATCATTGAGCCTAATAATGGCTCTTTTTTTATTACCTTCGAATGCTTTTGCCTACACTATTAACAATGAATTTAATTTAGGTGTAAATGAAGGTAGCTCTCAAGTAGCGAATAATAAGTATATTTTACTGCATGAAACAGCTAACGAAACAGCAACAGGACGCAATGAAGCACAGTATATGCAACGTTCATGGACTAGTGCTTACACTGCTTACATTGTGGGAGACGGCGGAATTGTTTATCAAGTCGGGCAACCTGGTTATGTACAGTACGGTGCTGGTTCGTATGCTAATGCCAACAGTCCTGTGCAGATTGAGTTACAACACACACATGATAAAGCAACGTTTGAGAAAAACTACAAGGCATACGTTGAATTGGCTAGAGATTCAGCAATAAAATATGGTATTCCATTAACATTGGACACGCCTTATAACCAACCAGGAATCAAATCGCATTTATGGGTAACACAAAATATTTGGGGTGATCATACAGATCCGTATGGATACTTATCAGAAATGGGTATAAGTAAGGAAAAACTGGCTTACGATTTAGCTCATGGTTTTACAGATAAAAATCCAACGACTTCAGATGATAAACCAGTCATTGATCCAACTAGAGCAGGTGCTGCAAATTCTACGCTGACAGATGGAACAAATTACGCCCACATTGATCAGTTCGGAGAAATCGAAAACGCAAACTTGCATGTAGCTGGATGGCACATTGCTAACTATAAATACGAGTATACTTTTATTATGGATTACAATACTGGAAAAGAATTAGCTCGAGTAAGAGCTGATGGAATTTATAGATCAGATGTAAATCAAGCGTATGGGACATCTGGAAACGTTGGCTATCATGTATCTTTTAACATGCGCAATTTCCCTAATAAGAAAGTATACGTCATGATGCGGGCAACGAATGATCCAGAAGGAAACACTAAAGGCGGTGCGCAAGATTTCCATGACAAACGTTGGTATTTAAATATTCCTAAACGATAAAAATAGCTCCTCGTTGAGGAGCAGTACATAGAATTGAAAATTAACGTTAAATCAAAAAAATATTTACAAGATGTTTATTTAAGTAGATAATAAAAGAAAAAAGCAGGTGAAATTGTGACAGCAGAAATTGGTATTATGAATAAAAGTGGAATCGTGTTAGCTTCAGATTCAGCATCTACGATTGGAGATAGCAAAGTATATAATACTGCAAAAAAATTATTTACTTTGGATTCCATGCATTCTGTAGGTATCATGATATATGGTAATGCTGAATTTAATGGTATTCCTTGGGAAATAATCATTACTCAATATAAGAAAAGCATTGGTAGTTCTGTTTTTAATACTTTGGAAGAATACGCGGATAATTTTATAGAATTTGTCAAAACAGCATCTTTTATTAGAAGTGAACAGACCGAGCAAGAACAAATGATTGGGGTTTTTCAAAAAATAATTTCAGGTTTATTTGAGAGTATAGAAGTAGATATTAACTTTTTAATAAGCCAAGGTACACAAATAGATAAAGATGTCCTAGTGAAGTTATTACAAACAAAAATGAATACCAATTTGTCTCAACAGTCCCAGACATTCATTTTAGATATTGAAAAGGCGTTATTTCTTAGTAACTATGGAGAAATATTAAAAGATATTCTTAATAGTATTTCTACAATGGAAGGTGTTTCAGAAGCTATATCAGAGGAAATTCAAAGTTACGTTTATGAAATTATAATTAGAGACGATGTTTATTCTTCCCCTACAGGAATAGTTATAGCAGGATATGGAAGAATGGATATTTTCCCTAAACTATATTCTTATAATATGTTTGGATTTGTTATGAATATTCTGAAATACTCAGAATATGAAAGTGCTCAAATAGGAAATGACAATGGTTCATTAAGATCTACTATATTACCATTTGCTCAGTCTGATGTGGTAAATACTGTAGTTCAAGGGGTAGATCCACAAATTACTAATTATCTGTCGAGTCAAGTCGATAGTTTTGACGATAACGGAAAAAATACCTATATTAATATTATAAAGAATATTTCAGAGTTTCAACAAAATCAATTCATATTTCCGTTACTAAACATGATTGCTTTACTCCCAGTTGAAGAAACAGCAATTATCGCAGAGACTTTATTAAATTTAACCAGTTTTAAACGAAAATATACTACTTCTGTAGAAACAGTAGGTGGCCCAATTGATGTTTTAGCTATTACACCTAATGATGGCCCTATTTGGATTAAAAGAAAACATTATTTTGATATTGATAATAATATTGGATACAGATTGCGAAAGGAGAGAGCGAATGATTACAATAATTAAACCTCAGGAAAAATCCCCTGTTTTGAAATTTAATGAGAGCAATCTAGCCCATAATAAAATGAGTATAACTGATACAGTATTTGATGTAATGGTTGAGCAACAAAAAAAAATTAATAATAACAATAGACAAAGAAAAGAAATTAACCAATATTAATGTTTTTTCTGTTGCGTTTTTTGCAGTCATAATTTAAAACCTCGCTCAATCTTGGGCGAGGTCTTTTTTCATTTTTCTGAAAAGTTAAAGTAAATAATAGCATAAAATAATATATTTTACAAAGAATAAGTACAATCTAGTTTTTTGCTATTAAATGTGTAATAATAAATATGCCATCACAACATGAAGAATGAAATCCATTATTATCTAGTCTAGTCCATTCTTTTTGTTTGCAGTAGTTGTGATGGCTTTCCGTACCTTTAGCTCAGCTGGTCAGATCAGATGGCTTATAACTATCTGATTGGAGGTTTTAATTCTACAGGGCACATAAAAATTTAGTTACCATTAAGGAGGAACTTTTATGGATAAAAGATTTAAATTTATCAATATTCTCAGTTTATTAATAGGAATATTAGTAAGTATAGAAATTTTTACAACCTGGTTTGGTATGCTATTTTCTAGTCTCATTCCTGTTTTATTAATGGGAGTAATAGGATTTATACTTTCTATTTGGTCATTAAGTAAAAATAGTAGTCTTATTGAAAAAGTTATCTCAGTATGTGGATTGTTGTTAAATATTATCCCTGTAGGATATTTTATATTATTATTTTTTGCAATAGGTTAATATCTTATGTTTTTTGACATGTTATATAGGGAAGTTAATCTATAATTGAAATTATTTTTCAAACATATTTGATATGCACTTTATTTCTTTATTTTAATTTATAAGTATAAAAAAATAAAAAATAAATTTAATTATGTTAAAATGATAACGTCATCATATTACACAATCTTAATACTAACTTAAAAAATATCCCTTTTATAAGTATGGTGATAAAATCCGTTCCGGGCTACCTTTTTAGGTAGCCTACTTTAATCTTTATACCTTTCTG
>ERZ808028.355-NODE-355-length-41092-cov-5.181592_pt1 | contig 41092 bp, 37 predicted proteins | sample MGYA00380184_ERZ808028 | MGnify/ENA primary metagenome ERZ808028 (study PRJEB31490, sample SAMN06133397) | mouse gut metagenome | isolation source: J8_1 | host: mice | place: China: Chengdu | collected 2015-05 ...
GCCAGAGGACAAAACCGCCGTCACAACGCCCGGGCCGCCGGTCGCCGCGATCAGCTGGATCGCCGGATGGTGCATCATGATATCGCTGGTCGCCAGCGTGGGATTTTCCACCGTACATGCCACATTGTCCGGGCCGCCTGCTTCCAGGGAAGCCTCGTTTACCATATTGATGGCATACATTGTTGTTTTCTTTGCCTGGGGATGCGGGTTGAATACCACCGTGTTGCCGCCCGCGATCATACCCATCGCGTTACAGAGCACCGTCTCGGAAGGGTTGGTGCTGGGGGTGATAGCGCCGATCACGCCGAAAGGCCCCATCTCCACAAGGGTAAGCCCTCTGTCTCCCGAATATGCTTCTGTTGTGATATCTTCTGTGCCGGGTACCTTGTCTGCCACCAGATGGTGTTTTAAGATCTTATGGGGCACGTTTCCCATCCCCGTCTCATCCACGCCCATCCTCGCAAGGATCTCGGCATTTTCATGTGTTTTTTTACGGATGTTTGAGATGATCTTTTCTCTCTGATCCATGGACAGATTTCTGACAACTTTCTGCGCCTTCTGCGCCGCTGCGATAGCTTCATTCATATCTGTGAAGATACCGTGCTTGCCGGAAGGGTTGTCAGCGATCTGCATCTTTGCCATAACCTCTGATACAATATCCTGTACCATGCTTTCACTTATAGGCACGTTACTACCTCCTTCAAGATGTCCTTTCCATATGCTGCAAGAGCCGTATCCTGCTCGGCGGAACCGCCGCTCACACCCAGGGCGCCTATCAGCCTGCCTCCGAGATACAGCGGTTCCCCGCCGCCGAAGATCACGATCTTTCCTTCGTTGGTAAACTGAATGCCGTAGAGGGACTCGCCCGGCTGCGCCAGCTTTCCGAGTGTCTCCGTGGACATTTTGAACGCCACACAGGTGTAGGTTTTATGTAACGCCACATCAAAACTCCCGATATATGCGCCGTCCATACACTGCACCGCCACGGGCCTGCCCGCTTTATCGGACACCGCCGCCACCACAGGGATCCCCATCTCCTTTGCCTTTTCCTGCACTCTGCCGATCAGGGCATTGGCAGTTTTCAGGTTCATATCCTGCAGTGTGCTCCCACCGCTTAAATAGGACTCTATTGTCTGTTTGATCAGTTCTTCCTGGTTCATATCTGTAACCATTCTCTTTTCACACTTTTATAGACCCAACTGCTGCATTACTTTCTTTGTGATCTCAGCTACTACCTCAGGGCTTGCAGACTTCGCAACGGAAGATACGGAACCCGTGCCGTTGTCGCTGCTTCCATGGCAGCCGCAGTTATGGCAGTTATGAGTATCCTTGTTCATGCAGAGATTTGCAGGATGCTTTCCGGGAAGGCCCATCTTTCTTCTGATCTCATACAGTTTTTCGATCGTATTCTTATCAAACTCCTTCGGTCCGCCCAGCATTTTGGACTTGTACAGGAGTTCAGCATAAAATTCAACGGATTCCATCTTATGATAAGCGGCAAGAAGGTCGGTGCTCCATGTCAGCGCGCCGTGGCTCTCAAGCAGAACTGCATCATAATAAGGAAGATATTTCTCTACATTGTCAGGAATCTCCATGGTAGAAGGTGTGCCGTACTCAGCGATGGGCACGCAGCCAAGAGCGATGACAGCCTCGGGCATGATCGGCTGTGTCAGCGGGATACCTGCGATCGCGAAAGAGGTTGCAAAAGTAGGATGTGCATGTACAACTGCCCCTACGTCCGGCCTCTTCGCATAGACTCTCATATGCATCTTGATCTCAGATGAAGGCTTGAAGCCTTTGTTTGCCTGGATCACGTTGCCGTTTTCGTCCACTTTGCAGATATACTCAGGTGTCATGAAACCTTTGGAAACACCGGTAGGTGTGCACAGAAACTCATGGTCGTTCAGCTTTACGGAGATGTTGCCGTCGTTCGCTGCAACCATGTTTCTGTTGTAGATCCTCTTTCCGATGTCACAGATCTGTTTTTTGATTTCAAATTCGTTCTGCATAAAAATCTTTCCTCCTTGATTTTAGTCGATTTTGTTGCTTTATACCCCTAGTATACGGGTTGTTCGCAACAAAGTCAACATGTTTTTGTGTTGTTTTTGTTGGTTTTATTCCCCATATGGATCCAAAACCCGGGTGGATGCTCTTTTCACACCAGCCAGGGAAGGATATCCCCTTCCTCCGCCAGATACTCCAGAATCTCCGGAATGCCTTCCCCCGTCTTGGAATCCACATAAAAAATCTTTTTACAGCCGGTCAGCCGAAGCCACTTATCCGCTCTCCCCACATTCGCCTTCGGGTCATTGATCTTTGTGACGATGCCCACCGTATCCCGGTTTGTCATGTTGGTGATACAGGGCGGATAAAGGGAATAAGGTTCGGTTGCCGCAAGAAGCAGCCCCACCACCTGCGCCTCGTATGTATAGAGCGCCAGCGCCCTTCCCAGATGCGCGGCCTGCGCATATTCCCCGGGTGTATCGATGATCACATCGAAGTTGTTCACATACTGGGTTTTATGATACCTGATCTTTTCCCCTTTCAGCGCCTGGGTCAGCGTAGTCTTTCCGGCTTCGCTTCTTCCTATTAAAATAATCTTTTTCATGTCCGTGTGATCTCGCAGATCGTATAGTGCAGCGTTTCATCCGCATAACCTAAGATTGCCTGTACCGATGCCTCCACCTCGGACACCGTGCCCGTGATGATGAGCGAGCCGCTGAAGCGGTCCACAAATCCCAGCTCAATGCCGGACGCCTTCATCGCAATGTCCGCGATGATAATGGCTGTTTCCGCCGGTGATACCGTCAGCACGCCGATGGCTGATTTCGCGTAATCCACTGCCGGATCCAGTCCCAGTTTTTCATATAAGACCCTGTCAGGATTTGCAATGATGTGCGCCAGCGTGATCTGCTTGCCGGGCACCAGTTCCTGCACAATGCGCTGCTTCGCCTCCGGGCTCAAATTGTCCGCATAACCCATTTTAGTAACCTGTGCCTTTCCAGCCTCCGCAAATATTGCCTATATTCCGTTTACATAACATTTCCATATAAAATCTCCGGCCTGCTTTACCCTCCGATCTGACAATACAGGGAAGAATTCTGCTGTACTACCCGTTTCAGCATCTCCATGTATGCATTGTCCGGCGGCAGTATACCGTCCATCTCATATTTCCTGCCGAGTCCGTCGTACTTATCCTGCCCCAGTCTGTGATAGGGAAGCAGGTGTATCTTTTTCACACCCGGCAGTTTGTCCGCAAACTGCGCGATTGCCTTGATCTCCTCCGGTTTATCGTTGAAGGTCGGTATCACAGGCACCCGGATATCCAGTCTCGTCATCCCGGATTCCGCAACTTTTCTCGCATTTTCCAGCATCAGTTCATTGCTTCTTCCGGTAAACTGTTTATGTTTTTCCGGATTGATATGCTTGATGTCCATCAGGTAATTATCCAGATACGGCAGCAGCATTTCAATCTTCTCGTAAGGCAGCCCCGCCATACTTTCCATCGCCGTGTTCATGCCCCGCACTTTCGCCGCATGGAGCAGATCCCTGGCAAATTCCGCCTGACACAGGCTTTCACCGCCGGAAAGAGTAAGCCCTCCGCCGGAGCGCCGATAGTACGGTTCATCCTTTATGACGGTTTCCATCACTTCCTCCACCGTCACGTCCCTGCCGATGATCTTCGGTTTTCCCTGCACCATCATGGTCTGGATCTGATACTCCTGGGAGTCCGGGTTACAGCACCATTTGCACCGGAGCACACAGCCTTTCAAAAATACAATGGTACGGATGCCTTTTCCGTCATGGATGGAATAACGCTGAATATCAAAGATTCTTCCTTTTGTCTGAAGATATTCCCGGTCATGTGCGGCTTTGTCATTTACAGCCCCGGCATTCATGACATTTTCCATAATTTGTCTCCTTAAAAGCCCTGTTCCGTTCTGGCGATAATATCATCCTGCAGCGATCTCGACAAAGTCGTAAACAGCGCGCTGTACCCCGCCACTCTGACTACAAGATGCTTGTAATTTTCCGGATGCTGCTGCGCATCTAACAATGTCTCTCTCGATACCACGTTAAACTGCATGTGCATTCCCTTCTGGTCAAAGTAGGAACGGATCAGGCTGACAAAGTTATTAAGGCCCTCCTCACCGCTCAGCGCGGAGGGATGGAATTTCTGGTTAAACAGCGTACCGTTGCTCGCGATGCCGTGATCCAGCTTTGCCACGGAGTTTGCCGCAGCCGTAGGCCCGTGCACATCCTTGCCGGAGGAAGGTGAAACACCGTCCGCCACCGGCCTGTGCGCCAGCCTGCCATCCGGTGTGGCGCCGGTCTGTCCGCCTAAAGGCACATTGGCAGATACCGGATATACGCCCGCCTGGAACATACCGCCTCTGGGATTTTTATATTTCTCCACAGGCCTTGTGTAAGTATAGGCCGCATCCCTCGCCAGTGCGTCCACATCCTCTATGTCGTTGCCGAATTTGGGCAGCGCGTCGATCATATCGTACAGGTTATCGCACATTGCCTGATCCGCGTCGGAGAGCTTTGTATCCATGATCGTCTTCGCGATCACCGCGATATCCTCATCGGAAACATTTCTTCCCGCCTGTTTTAATTCCGTCACGATCTGGGCTGTCATCTCCGCCACGGTGATCTCATCAAAGCCTTTGCCGTAATTCAACGCCAGCGCCCGTTTGAAATCTCCTAACGTCGCCTTGTGTTCATCAAATACCAGCGTCTTGATCGCATACAGGGAGTCAGCCACATTCGCGATGCCGAAGCCCTGAGGACCCGTGAAGTTATAGATTGCCCCGCCTTCCTGCAGAGCCATCCCTCTCGCCATACAATCGTCCACCATACAGGATTCAAAAGGCAGCGGGCATCTCTCCATATGCGCCTGGTCGATGGCGTTGTCCGCATTGACTAACAGTGAGATCTGATATTCCATCTGTTTTTTATAGGCGTCATAGAATTCGTCAAATGTCCTGAAGCTCTCCACATCTCCCGTCTGGATGCTTGCCAGCTCGCCCTTGTCGTAGCCGTTTGTGAATACAAACTCCAACGGGCGGCACATATTGAAGAACGCCGCGTCATGCCAGCCTTCGGTCTTTCCGGCTTTCTGCGGTTCCACGCAGCCGATGATGTTGTAGGTTCTGGCATCTTCCAGCGTCAGCCCCCTGCTCATCAGCGCCGGGATGATCACTTCGTCATTATAGTACGCCGGCAGGCCGATGCCCGTCCTGGTCAGCTCCGCCGCATGGATCAGGAGATCCTGGGGCGATCCGTTCCACACTCTGATGGATAAGGACGGCTGCGGCAAAAAGACATGCATGGAACAGGTGATGCACATAAAGGACAGATCGTTGGTCACATCCTGCCCGTTTTCATCCTGTCCGCCCACGATCAGGTTCTGGAACAGGCTGTAGCCCGCAAACCCTTCCGCGCTCGCCGCGTCACGGCACTTGTTCAAGTCGTTTAATTTTACCCAGATGCAGTCCATCAGCTCCTGGGCGAACTCTCTTGTGATAGCGCCCTTGTCCAGATCCTTCTTAAAATAGGGATACATGTACTGGTCAAACCGTCCCGGCGAGATGGAATGCCCGCTGGACTCAAGCTGCAAAAGCTGCTGCACAAACCAGAAACTCTGGCAGGCTTCGTAGAAGTTCTCCGCTCCCTTTTCGGGCACCCTTGCACAGTTTGCGGAAATCTTCAGAAGTTCCGCTTTCCGCTGCGGATCGCCGCATCTGTCCGCCATCTGCGCCGCCAGTTTCGCATAGCGCTGTGCGTAACGGATCACCGCCTTACAGCTGATGATCACCGCCTGCAGGAAACGGGAACGTTTCGCGTAATCGCCGTCTCCCACCCTGCAGTTTGCAAGATGTTCTTCCGCGATCTTGATGATCCCCTCAAATCCGATCGCCAGCACCTGCTCGTACTTCACGGTGATATGTCCTACACCGTTATAGAAATAGTTGCCCGGCGTAAACACGTTGTGCGCCATCGCCGTCAGGGTCTCCGGCGCCATATAAGCCGTGGCAAGTTCGCTGGTGGTCTTCCCCTTCCAATACTGATTCGCCTCATGCAGCTTTTTCTTCGTCTCGTCCGAAATATAGAACGGGTCTGCAGTCCTTGTCGCCACCGTCTCGAATTCCGCCTCCAGCCACTCCCAGGAAAATTCCGGGTAGGTCTGGCAGCCTCTGGGCGCGATCGTCGTGGAACCTACGATCAGTTCTTCATCCCGGATGATGATCGGGATATTGTCCAGAATATGTTCAAACGCTTTGGCGCGCCTGATGATCATCGGCTCATTTTCCGTCTGCTGATAAGACTCTGTGATCAGCACAGCTCTCGAAGCTTCAATTTCCGGCATTTTCGCGTAGAGGTGTTCCACTAATCTGGTAATTCTCCCGCTCTTCGGAATTGCCTTCGAATAATACTTCATTTTCTGCTTCCTCCTTCTTCTCAATTTTTTAAAACAATATCAGGCATAAAATTTCAAGCTTGTTCTCATTATACGCCCCATACCATATGAAGTCAATAAAATAGTCACATTTTTTTGAACGTTTTTTTGGTTTTTGAAATATTTTTTGTGGTTTTTTGTTTTTTTCATTGACAAACCACAGATTCGGGCGCATACTGGTATCAGTGGAAAAATATGCGGGGAGACCCGCGGCATCTTTTCGCCTTACAGTGGGGGCTTTTTATGATCCGGCTTGACGTACATACCCATTCTATCTCCAGCGGACACGGCACCGCCTGCACCATAGCGGATATGGCGAAGGCAGCAAAAAATCAGGGGCTTTCCCTGCTCGGCATCTCAGACCACGGTCCCGCCACATTATGTGCGGGGACTCCTTCTTATTTTAAGAATCTGCAGATGGCGCCGAGGATGCGCTGCGGAATACGAATGCTTTACGGCGTGGAACTGAATATTTTGGACTATTCCGGCAGAGTCGACTTAGAGCAGGGCATCTTAAGCGGCATGGACTATGCCGTAATCAGCATGCACACGAAAAATATAAAGCCCGGCAATATGCTGGAAAATACCAATGCATACATTAACGCCATGGATCAGCCGAAGGTGCGCATAATCGGCCACTGTGACGATGTGAAGTTTCCTGTGGATTATAAGGCTCTGGCGGAAGCCGCCGCAGCCCATCATGTGATGATGGAGATCAATAACGCCTCCATTATGCCGGGCGGTTACCGGGGCAACACGATCGAGAACAATATCCAGATGCTGTATCAGTGCATGCGCTTCGAAGTGCCCGTACTGCTCTCCAGCGACAGCCACGGGCCGAAGAACATCGGAAATGTGAAAGGTTCCGAGATTTTACTGGACGCCTGCCGGGAAGTTTTCGGCTTCCCGGACTGGCTGGTGATGAGTTATGATGCAGAGAGGTTTCTGGAGTATATCAAAGTTGATATACCATGAAAATATAGATATGTCATATAAAACACGACAAAGATTCACTCCCTGCCGTGTTTAAATTTCGATTATTTATACAAATATGTATCTTCTATCCTACATCACCCTTCTCACCGCCAGGATCGGCCGGTACTGCGCATTGCTGACCTTGATGCCGGTCCTCTGGGTACTGGCGTGGACGATCATGCCGCCGCCGATATACATCCCTACATGTCCCTCATAACAGATGATATCGCCGGGCTGTGCCTCCGAGTAGGAGACCTCGGTGCCCACACTCCGAAGCTGGGACGAAGTCCGGGGAACCCGATAGCCGTAGTCCGCGTACAGCCGGTAAATGAAGCCGGAGCAGTCCGCCCCGTTCGTCAGGCTGGTGCCGCCGGAGACATAAGGATTTCCGATAAACTGACAGGCATAATTCGCAATGGATTTTCCGTTGCTGCTGCCTCCCGACTGCGCCACGACAGCCTGTGCCGCCTCTATCGTCTTTGCGGAATTGGGATTAGATGCGGTGGTCTTTGTCCCGCCGCCGTTCTGCGCCGCCAGCCTTCTGCGCTCTTCCTCCTGAATCTGTTCAATCTTCTTCGTATCCGCCGCGATCTGCTGCTTAAACTGCGCCGCCCGGTTCTTTGCCGCCGCGATCTCCGCGTCGTAGTTGGCGCTGACCGCCTTTTTCTGAGCCAGAATACCGTTTAAATAGCTCTGCTGCTCCGCAAGGGAGGCTTTATCCGCTTCCAGCGCTTCCTTCTCCCGCACCAGCGCCTCCCTGTCCGCCTCCAGCTTCGCTTTCATATCAGCCACTTTCTGTTTGATTGCCTGATACTCCGCCAGCATCTTATCATCGTAGGCCGAGACTTCCTCTATGAATTCCGCCCTGTTCAGCAGTTCGCTGAAACTTCCGCTGGATAACAGCAGCTCGATATAAGAACTCTCGCCCTGCTCATAGGTGAAACGGATCCGCTCCTTCATCGCCTCATACTGGCGCTTCTCCTCCGCTTCCGCCGCCTCGAACTCTTCCTGGGCCACTTCGATCTCCGCTTCCTTCTCGGTGATCTTCCCCTCCTGCTCCAGGATCTGATCCTCCAGCACGCTGATCTCCGTATACAGGTTTACCAGCTCCGCGTCCAGATCGCTGATCTCCTCCTCGATCAGATCCTGCTCATCCTGCAGGCCGGAGATCATTTCATTCTCACTATTCAGTTGGTTCTGGCTCTCCGCTATCTGCTGCCTGAGCTCCTCGATCGTCACAGCCTGGACACTTCCGCTGCTCTCAAGGAACAACAACAGACACAACAGCAGACATATCGTATTTCTGACTCTTTTTTTCATTTACTTTCCTGTCTTTTCTATCTCAAAACAATAATCTTATCCGCCAACCAGCCGGGAGGAAAATCAAATCCTCAAGGAGCCCCTGCAGCAACGTCGGCACTTGGCGAGGTCCCTCACGAGCCTAGTACCGCTACGTTGCAGCCCGGAGCGAGAGCGTGGCGACGGAGGATTTGATTTTCCTCCCGGCGTCCTCATAAATTACAGTTCACAATTTTTAACGGTTCTCGGGAACGGCAGCACATCGCGGATATTCGCCATCCCTGTCAGATACATCACACAGCGCTCAAAACCAAGCCCAAAGCCCGCATGGCGGACAGAGCCATACCTGCGCAGATCCAGATAAAAATCATAATCCTCCTTTTTCAGACCCATCTCTTCCATCCGTCTCTCCAGCGTCACAAGGTCATCCTCCCTCTGGGAGCCGCCGATGATCTCACCGATGCCGGGCACAAGACAGTCCATCGCCGCCACGGTCTTTCCGTCCTCGTTCAATTTCATATAGAAAGCCTTGATCTCCTTCGGGTAATCCGTCACGAAAACAGGGCGCTTAAACTCCTTCTCCGTCAGATAGCGCTCATGCTCCGTCTGCAGATCGCAGCCCCAGGAAACCTTGTAATCAAATTCATCATTGTGCTTTTCCAGAATGGAGATCGCCTCCGTGTATGTCACATGGGCAAAATCGGAATTTGCCACATGTTCAAGACGCTCGATCAGTCCCTTGTCCACAAAGCTGTTAAAGAACTTCATCTCCTCCGGCGCATTCTCCAGCACATAGCGGATGATATACTTGATCATGGACTCCGCCAGAACCATATCATCCTTCAGGTCCGCAAAGGCAATCTCCGGCTCGATCATCCAGAATTCCGCCGCATGGCGCGTGGTGTTGGAATTCTCCGCACGGAAGGTCGGCCCGAAGGTATATACATTCTTAAACGCAAAGGCGTAAGTCTCCACGTTCAGCTGGCCGGAAACCGTCAGATTTGCCTGTTTTCCGAAAAAGTCCCCGTCATAATCGACACTGCCGTCATCTTTCTTCGGCAGGTTTTCCATATCCAGCGTCGTCACCTGAAACATCTCGCCCGCCCCCTCACAGTCAGAACCGGTGATGATCGGCGTGTGCACATAGACAAACCCACGCTCCATAAAGAAAGTATGGATCGCATAGGCGATCAGGGACCGCACCCTGAATACTGCCTGAAAAGTATTGGTTCTCGCGCGCAGATGGGGAATGGTCCTCAGATACTCAAAGCTGTGGCGCTTTTTCTGCAGCGGATACTCCGGTGCGGAAGCTCCTTCCACCAGCACTTCCTCCGCCTGTATCTCAAAGGGCTGCTTCGCCTGCGGCGTCGCCACCAACGTCCCTGTCACAACGATGGCCGCCCCCACATTCAGCCTGCCGATCTCCTCAAAGTTCTCCAGCTTATCGCCGTAGACGATCTGCAGCGGCTCAAAAAAGGTTCCGTCGTTTACCACGATAAACCCGAAAGTCTTGGAGTCCCTGATGCTCCTGATCCAGCCTCCCACCGTTATCTTCTTTCCGATATACTCTTCCATGTTCCTGTACAACTCACGAATTTCTGTTAATTCCATGTCCTTGTCCTCCTATTCCAATTCCTCGTCTGTCCATTTCCCCTACTCTTTATAAATGTCCACCAAAAATTCATACACCTTATCGTTCAGAAGATTCACTCTCACATTCTCCTTCTCCAGCTCTTCCCCTGCATCGCCCACCGCTGCGGTATATTCCGCGATCGCCGCATCCACTTCTTCGTCCGACACGGAAATTCCCTCCTGATCGGCGATCGCCTGCAGCGCAAACCCTTCCTTCGCACACCGCTCTGCAATCGTCCTGATCTCCTCATCTATGGAATCTGCAGAGGTATAGTACATATTTTCCATGTACTCTTCCAGGCTCACCCCCGCTCTCTCCGCTTCATTCTCAAAATCCGTTCTCAAACTGCTTTGATAATCCTCGATCAAAGACTCCGGTATCTCCTGATAAGTGCTTCCCGCGATCAGATTTGACACAATACTGGCTCTCAGTGTTCTGTCATACTGATACTCCGTAAATTCTATCAGATTATTTCTGGCATCTTCCCGGTAAGTCTCCGCACTCTGATATCCGGCATCCAACACATTCACATTCTCGTCCGTCAGCTCTGACAAAATATAATTGATCTTTACCGCAAAGACACAATCCTTCCCCGCCACATCCGCACTTCGGTAGTTGTCCGGGAACTTCAGGGAAAGCTGTTTTGTCTCTCCCACGTTTGCGCCAATCAGTCCTTCCTCAAACCCTTCTATAAAACTGCCTGATCCGATCTCCAAAAGCTGTCCCTGTGCCGTGCCGCCCTGAAACGCCGTACCATCGATGGTACCTGCGTAATCAATATTCACAACATCCCCGTTTTCCACGGTCCCTGTCAGCTCGTGCAGATCGCTCACCGCATCGATCCGGCTGTTAATATAGCTTTTCACATAGGCATCCGTTATCTCCACTTTCGCTGGTCTTTCCACCTGCAGGCTTTTATAGTCCGGAAGCGTCACATATTTTTCGACTTCCACATCTTTCAGATCCGTGATCCTGATATCTTTTTTCCCGCATCCTGTCACGATGCCGATCATGCAAAGCAGCAAAAGGGCCGCCGTCATTTTTTTCTTCATACCAAATAATTCCTTTCCCAAATAATGATAAGATAAAACATGTTTTTTATTTTATCACAACTTATCCATTCTTACAAAGTATTTCCCAAAAATCTCTGTTGAAATCTTGCCATTGTGCGGAATAAATGCTAAAATACTTTTATTGCGTACACGCAGGGTACGCGCAAGGAGGAGATTTCATGAGCACAGGAACCATTGTACTGATCGTCATACTCGTTATTTTAGTCGCAGCTATCGTCATCCTGTATTTTCTCGGCAAGAAGGCACAGAAGAAACAGGCGGAACAGCAGGCACAGATCGAAGCCTATAAGCAGAATGTGAGCATGCTGATCATAGATAAAAAGCGGATGAGGCTGACCGAATCCGGCCTGCCCCAGGCTGTCATCGACCAGACGCCGAAACTGATGCGCCGCTCCAAGCTTCCCATCGTAAAAGCAAAAGTCGGCCCTCAGATCGTTTCCCTTGTGGCGGACGAAAAGATTTTTGATGATATCCCGGTCAAAAAAGAGGTAAAGGCTGTTGTCAGCGGAATCTACATCACCTCTGTAAAGGGCATGCACGGCAAGAACAACACGCCGCAGAATACAAAAAAGAAAAGCAAATTTAAACAGCTTCTTGAAAGAGCGCAGGAAAAGGCCGGTGTCGGCCAGGTAAAATAAATATTACCGGATCTCTATCTCCAGTCTGCAGTCCGCCTGCTTTTTCCCCTGTATAAAAAGGGCGTAGGCGAGCTGCAGGCTGGTTTTTTCTTCCCCTTTTTCCAGCTTGACCATCCGGGTCCCTGCTCCGATCTCCAACGCGCCGTAAGGTGTATGATATTCCGACTTTTCGTATTTTCCCTGTTCGAAGATCATTTTCCACGAAACCGCGCCTGATTTTTTCAGGCTGACGCGTAGCGGCTCTTTTTCTATCTTCAGCAGATTTTTTATGACCGCCTTCTCATCGGTCTCTTCCTCATAAAGTACATAAAGGGCGCCCTCCCTCTCGGAAAGCCGTCCCTTATTCTCTGTCTTCATGATCCGCTCTTCGCCCTCTGTATCCACCTGATGCGAGGTAACGCATACCCTGCATTCTCTGCTTTTTTCTTTCATCATAACCGTCTAATATTCCTCAATATGGATCACTTTTGCGGACAGGATACCGTATTTTAAGATGGAATTGGCAAAAATCTGGAACCGTTCCGCCGCATCGCTGACAAAAAACCGGTGCATATTCGTGCCGAGTCCCGGTGCCTGTTCATTCAGGATATCATATTCTCCCAGCAGATTCTTCAATTCCCTGGCAGTCTCATAGGCGGGATTTACCAGCCGCACATCTTCCCCCATGATCCGCTGTACGGTTTTTCGGATCATCGGATAGTGCGTGCAGCCCAGAATCAGTGTGTCGATACCCACATCAATCAGATCCGTCAGATAGCGCCTTGCGATCTCCTCCGTCACCGGATCCTCCCAGAGCCCTTCCTCCACCAGATGCACGAACAGCGGACACTCTTTTCCGATCACCTCCACATCAGGATTTAACTGCCTGATATATGTAGTATAGGTTTCGCTGCCGATCGTCCCCCGGGTGCCTATCACTCCTATTTTTCCGTTCTTCGTGGCTTCCACCGCCATTTTGGCCCCCGGCTTTACCACACCAATGACCGGTACATCCGCCGCCTGTTCTATCTCATCCAAAGCATACGCGCTTGCCGTATTGCAGGCTACCACGATCGCCTTCACTTTCTGCGTCTTCAGGAAGCGCACGATCTGAAGTGCATATTTTGTGACGGTTTCTTTTGTTTTATTGCCGTAAGGCACTCTCGCCGTATCCCCGAAATAGATCACCTTTTCATTCGGTATCTGATACATGATCTCCTTTACCACCGTCAGTCCGCCCACTCCGGAATCAAACACACCGATCGGCGCTTCCTTCCTGTTGTCCATTGCTGTTCTATATCCTTTCTTTATCCGCCGGGTATATCTGCGGATGTTCAACACGCTTTATCTTTTTGCCCATTCCAGAATACTTATCCTGACTTCGATCTGTTCCGGTCCGGCTTCGCTGATCTCACAGTAGAGATTTTTATCATCCTCTGCTTCCTCAGTGACGTCCTGCCCCTGTTCGTCTACTATCCTGACACAGTCCCCCGTAAGAAGGTACTGCGGAAAGACAATCCCCCAAAAGCCCAGAGAAAGCAGTAGTCCCCCAAACATGACCGCTGCCTGTGTAAAAAATTTTCCACTTTGTTTCTCTATCATATAAACCATACTCCTTATCATCTTTCTAAGAAGTATGGTCACCTTTTCGATCTTTAATCAGTGTTCCAGTTATGAAGCTGGCTCATGATCGCCGCTTCCTGATTATCGATATGTTTTTTCGCGAAATGCGCCGCCGCTTCCCTGTCACGCTTTACTATACTCTCGTAAATTCCCTGATGCTCTTTTATCAGCGTTTCATATCTGCTGTCATCCTTCAGATATTTCACGCGGTAGCGGTACATCTGCTCGGACAGGTTGCCGATCATCTGCTGCAGCACATTGTTCCCGCTGGCTTCTACAATAATATTATGCAGCGCCACATCTTTCTGTGCGATATCGCCCAGATTCCCCTTTTTTATCGCTCCTTCGAAATCACGGCACGCCTTCTCCAGCGCCTTCTTCCCCGCCTCATCCATCCGCTCGCAGGCAAGTTCCGCGCTGAGCATATCCAGCACGCGCCGCACTTCCAGCACATCTTTCAGGCTTTTTTCCGTGATCTCCGCCACGATGGTCCCCCGCCTCGGCAGCATGATCACAAGTCCTTCCAACTCCAGCTTGCGGATCGCTTCGCGGATCGGTGTACGGCTGACCCCCAGCTTGTCCGCAAGGTGGATCTCCGTCAGTCTGTCCCCCGCTTTTAATTCTTCCAGCAGGATCGCTCTGCGCAGTTTTTTATAGACTACATCCCTAAGAGGCAAAAGTTCATCGACCTTTGCATCAAATTCATGATATGACATGCCATATCCCTCTCTTTTTTCACACGAACTGTTTAGTCTGCCGGATCGTCATACGAATTTTGAAAGAAATACTTCCTTCGCCAGAGACTGCTCCCTGATCTGGGCCATCGCATTTTCTGCAGCTTTCGTCTCCCTGAATATCCCAAATACGGTAGGCCCGCTGCCGCTCATGATCCCCGCCAGCGCCCCGGCATCTTTCATTGTCTTCTCGATCTCTCCGATCACCGGATACTCTCTTCCCGTCACACTCTCCAACACGTTTTCAAGTTTATCACAAAGTTTTTCCAGATTTTCCTCTTCTATATCCTGCTTCATACCGTCAATATCGGGATGCCTCCTCAGCATATCCAATTTCAGATTTTCATACACATATTTCGTGGAAACATCTATATCCGGTTTTGCCAGCAAAACAATACAGGAGGGCGTATCTTTTAACGGCGTCAGCGCCTCTCCGATCCCTTCGGCCAGCGCACATCCCCCCATCAGGCAATAAGGCACATCCGCGCCCAGCCTTACACCGATCTTTTGCAGATCTTTCAGGGACATTCCCAGGCCGAACAGCTCATTCATTCCTTTCAGCACCGCCGCACAGTCAGCGGAACCGCCCGCCATTCCTGCTGCCATCGGAATATGCTTCTCCAGAAAGATCTCCACGCCATCCGGGACAGCATAACGCTCCTTCATCAGCTTTGCCGCCCTATAGGCAAGATTTCTCTCATCACAGGGCAGATCTTCCCTGTCTGTCCTGACCACGATCTTATCTTCCGAAAGACGCCTCATCGTCACTACATCCGCCAGTTCCACGGACTGCATGATCATCCGCACCTCATGGTATCCGTTTTCAAGCCGCCTCACCACATCCAGCCCCAGATTAATTTTTCCATATGCCTTTAAGACCAGTTCCTGTCCCATATCTTCCGTCCCGATCACATTCATCATTATGACTGTCGTATTTTTGTATATATAAAAAGATTGCATCTAATTATATACAATCTGTCCTTTCTAGTCAACTTATCTTACCACATTCGCTGTATTTCCTGAAATATATCTGCCTCCGTTCGTACTTTAAAAAACGTTTATAGTGACAATTCGGGGCGATATTGGAAGTTTTTCTTCGCAAAGACCGCCCCGAACCTGAATCATACTCCTGTGGAACATACAGTAAATGTACCTTCCCGACACGTGAAAGTAATACCTTGCCCCTTACCATCAACGTATGATCAATATCTTCTCCCCCGCATGCACTTCATCTTTCGCCAGATGATTCATCTCCTTCAGGCTATCCAGCGAAACCATATACCGCTTCCCGATATCCCACAGGCTGTCTCCGGATTTCACCACATATCCGACCATCCCCGGCGTCCTCCTGTATTTCTCCGCATCCGGCTCGCACAGTTCGACCTCCCTGATCATCTCCTCTTTTTCCCGCTGGAAAACAGCCACTTCAAAGCTTAAGATCCCCTTTACTTCCCAGACATCTCCGGCCGCCGCCACCGTCAGGTTTTCCAGACAGATCTTCAGGTTGCCAAAATCCGCCATTCCTCCGGAGGTCTCCAGCAGATACTTAAACGGTATCCCTGCGTGCAGCCTGTAAAACTTTTTATCCCCCTCGTCCTGCAGCAAAAAGTCTGCTTCCACGGCGCCGAGGATCTCTATCCCTTCCTCCGTCTGTGTCTGCCCCTCTTTCTGGACAGACGCCTGATAATGCAAAAGCTTCACACTGCCGGGCACGCCCTCAACCGGTACCTCTTCCGCCAGTCTGTATTTTCCGCTGCAGCGCAGCATCTTTGTCCTGTATTCTGTCTCCTGTCTCTCCAGCTTCACCTCTTTCTGCAGTCCGTAACAGTCCGAAAGTATCTCCGCCTTTTCTTCCTTATACAATTTAATATACAGATCCAGCACCATCTCCAGTGAGATCACCCGTCTCTCCCCGTCGAAATCCTCCTGGATCTCAATATCCTGCTGGCTGATCTGATAGCGGATATCGGTGATCAGATCTTCCATACATCCCTGACAGTCCACGGAACCGGATATCGGGATTGAGGTACTGAACACCTGCACATTCCCCTCCTCACCCTGGGGCACGTAGAGGAAAAACGCTTTTGCCTCCCCCTTGACAAAGATCTTCTCCTCCACCGCCTTAAATTCCAGCGCCGACAACTCGATATCCTCCCAGGTCAGGTTTCCGATGTTGGGGCAGCTCTGTGGCAGCTCCATCTCCTCGCGGATCCGGAAAATGTCCTTTTTCAGGACACTGATCCCTGCCATCTCCAGCATTTTTTTCCGGCATTCTATTCCCGTATCGGAAGGAACTTCCGCAAGCTCCACCGGTACCTGCTCCTCGTACAGTTCCTCCACAAAAAGTTCAAAACACGCCACCGCCTGAATGCTCAGCTTGCGGGAATTGATCATGCCGATCGTCATATCATCCAGCTCCCACCTTGCCTGCACCAGTTCTTCCGTGCCGATGCCGTCCATATGTACCTGCTCCTCAAAAGGGATGCTCCCTTCCACTGAACAGATCTTTTGTCCTTCGTCCGACTGGTAGAGCACCTTATAAAACAGCTTGCCGCGCATTGTCACATGGTCTGCCGCAGGTTTCAGCTCCTCCAGGCGTATATAGCCTTTCTGCCCCAAAATACGGGCAATGTCCGGTTTATTGTCCTGCAGGTTCCGGTCGTCCTCCAGTGCGATCTGCGTCCCTGCCCTGTACTTCATGCGGTCCATATAAATTTTTCTCTTCTCCAGCTCCATTTTTCCCACGAAAACCTCCCACTCCTTTTGTCATAACTGCCTGACCGGCAGAATATGTCCTCTCCACGAGACGCAGGACTCCCCCTGCGCTCTTTCTTTTATATATAAGTATGTGGGGGAGAGCGTATTTATGACGCCGGGATGGCGATAAAATTCTCCGTCGGCACGCTTGCGCTCCTTGAGAATTTTATCGCCATCCCGGCTGGTTTATGAAATAGCCCCGATCAGTTTCGTGTGCCTATTGTCCTTTACAACCATTTCACATTGCAGATCATAAGCCTATCTGCTAAAATGATTCCAGAATTTTTCAATTACCGGGAGTGTCATAGTATGAAATTTGAAATATTACCGGCTGAAAAAGCGGTTGCTTTGCGCAAAGCCTTTATCCGGCAGTTCGTCAACACAACAAGCGCTTACTATCAAAGACATATTGCAGCTGTATCCCGGGATACAGACGGTTTCTGTTATGACGGGTATTTATGGGATTGTCTGCAGGATAATGAAAAATGGAAAAAAGAATGCCGCATGGAAGATGCCGCCGCATTTTTGAGAGATAAGAAAAACGTACTTTTTATGTGGGATCTATTCTCTAAAAAGAGATTGTCGGGCAGACGGTTTTCTTCAGAATACCCAAAAGACACCATCATAAGTATAGAGGGCAGTCTGCTCAGCCAAAAAATTGTGGAAGAATGGAACCATGAACTGGATGCATGGACATCGGGTTTTCAATGTCAAGGCCTGTGGTTTCCGGAGGATATATATTGTTTTGATGAAAGCTTAAGTTGGTATGCTGTTTTTACACATGAAAACTGGGATAGCTGTACAGATCCCGAATTGGATGAAGATGCTTACATCAGAGTCTGTTTCCTGAATACCCTATCCCGGAAACCAAACGGATAAGTCAATATAAAGAGAAATGGTATGCATAGAAAAATACCTGCACTTCAAATCGAAATGCAGGCATCATCCGCACTAAATTTTAGATATTTCACCTGTCTACTTGACAAAGGGCATATCATTCAAGAATGGCTTTCTGTGTAATATGATAGCTTCCATCTAACTAACAAAGCTTTTATGAAACGGCACCGATCAGTTCCGTGAGATTTTCCACATGATGCCGCTCCATATATTCTTCGATTCCCTGTACGATCTCAACCGTTGCATAGGGATTGATAAAGTTTGCGGCTCCCACCGCCACTGCGCTTGCGCCGGCAAGGATAAACTCCAGCGCGTCCTGCGCTGTCATGATGCCGCCCATTCCGATCACGGGAATTTTGACTGCATGTGCCGCCTGATACACCATGCGCACTGCCACCGGTTTTATGGCGGGACCGGATAGGCCGCCCGTTTTATTGGCAAGCACAAACTGCCGCCTCTCCACATCTATCTTCATACCGGTCAACGTATTGATCAGGGAAATACAGTCCGCCCCGCCGGCCTCCGCCGCCTTTGCCATCTCTGCAATGTCCGTCACATTGGGGCTCAGTTTCATGATCACCGGCTGCTTCGCCTTCTTTTTTATCGACTGTGTGATCTGGTACAGCGCATCCGTCCTCTGTCCGAATGCGATCGCCCCTTCCTTTACATTGGGACATGACACATTGATCTCCAGCATATCGATCTTTTCATCGCCGCACCGCTCCACCACTTCCAGATAATCTTCCACCGTCTTTCCGCAGACATTGACGATGATCTTCGTATCAAACTGCTGCAAAAACGGGATATCCCTCTCCAGAAATACGTCGATCCCCGGATTCTGCAGGCCGATCGCATTCAGCATCCCCCCGTAGGTCTCCGCCACTCTGGGCGTGGGATTTCCGGGCCACGAAACATTCGCCACCCCTTTTGTCACCACTGCACCGAGCTTGTTCAGATCCACAAATTCGCTGTATTCCATCCCGGAACCAAAGGTCCCGGACGCTGTCATCACCGGATTCTTTAACGTAACACCTGCTATCTTTACTTCTGTATTCATTTCCTGCTCCTTTTATCTCCACTTTCCCATTTAAGACTTCGTTTTCGGCTGCTTTGTCCGGCTAGATATCCACATCCTCCGCCAAAAATACCGGGCCGTCCGTACAGATCCTCGCATTGTGCACATGGGAATGCGCATCTTCCTTCACTGTCCTGCAGACACATCCGAGACAGGCTCCCACACCGCAGGCCATCCGCTCCTCCAGAGAGATCCATGCCGGAATCCCCGTTTGTGACGCATATTTCCTGATCGCCCTGAGCATCGGCATGGGACCGCAGGAATAGATCAGATCCGCGCTTAAGTTGTTTTCCCGCACCGCATCCAGCACATTCCCCTTCGTCCCCACGCTTCCGTCCTCCGTGGCAATGTATACCTCCCCGTATTGCTCCAGATCCTGTTTCAGGAAGAGATTTTCATCCCGATAACCGAGGACGATCCGCACTTTACATTCCATGCCGCTCAGTTCTTTCGCCAGCTCCAGAAGCGGCGGAATGCCGATACCGCCTCCCATCAGCAGCGTGCTCTTTCCCTCCGCCTGATCCAGCGGATAGCCGTTTCCGAGCACTCCCAGAATATCCGCCGTGTCACCTTTTTGGTAGGAGGAAAACTCTTTTGTCCCCTCGCCCGCCACCCGGTATACGATGCGCAGCGCTCCTCTATTCACATCCCGCTCACAGATGCTGATGGGCCTCGGCAGGAGTGTCGCTCTGTTTTTCGGATATAACGCGATAAAACACCCCGCCCCTTTTTCCTGCGCCATATCCGTCTCAAGCCACATGTCATATATGCCTTCCGCCAGTTTTTCTGTCGACAACACCTGTACTTTTTCTTTTTTTTTCGATAACATTCGTAATTTTCTCCTTTCAGTCATCCAGCGCGGACATACTCATATTTTTAATATACGCCACCTTTCCCGCGCAGATCGTATACTCGATCTCTGATCTACAGGTCCTTCCCGCAAAGGGACTGTTGGAAGCTCTGGATAAAAATTTCCAGAACGTCTGGCTGCAGTCCGGATCAAAGATCACCATATCCGCCGGTCCCCCCTCTGCCAGATAGCCCGCATCGATACCATAAAGCTCTGCCGGATTCCATGACATCTTACAGAGCAGTTCCGCCATCGTCAGCTTCTTTTTCTCTACCAGTTCCGTGATCCCCAGCGCCAGCGCCGTCTCCAGCCCGATGATCCCGCTGGGCGCCTCCGTAAATGGCTTCTCTTTTTCTTCTTTCGTGTGGGGCGCATGGTCTGTGGCGATCAGATCGATGGTACCGTCCCGCAGCCCTTCGATGATCGCATCTCTGTCTTCCTCCGTCCGCAGCGGCGGATTCATCTTGGCGAGGGTTCCGTACTTCCTCACCGCTTCCTCTGTCAGTGTAAAATGGTGGGGCGTTGCCTCCGCATGGACATCCGCGCCTTCCGCCTTTGCCCTCCGCACCAGCTCCACGCCCTCCTTTGTGCTGATGTGCTGGATGTTCACGCAGGCTCCAGTCTGCACCGCCAGCCTGATATCCCGCTCGATCAGGCTGATCTCCGCCTGCCTGTCTGCGCCAATCAGCCCCATTGTCTTCGCCGCTTCCCCTGCGTTCACGCCGCTTTCCTGAATATAAGCCGGATCTTCCTCATGAAAACTGATGGGCACTCCCAGCTCCTTACATTTCTTCATCGCCTCGGCCACAAGCCCCTCATTCATCAAAGGCTTTCCGTCATCCGTAAAACCGGCTGCCCCCGCCTCCTTCAGCGCCTCCATATCCGTCAGTTCTTCCCCTTCCAGATTTTTTGTCACGGCCCCGCAGGCATATACATGGATCAGCGTGTCCTTTCCCTTTTCCAGCATATAGCGCAGCGTATCCGCCTGGTCTGCCGCAGGCTTCGTGTTCGCCATCATCACAACGCTGGTAAATCCGCCCGCCGCTGCCGCTGCCGCCCCCGTCAGGATATCTTCCTTTTTCGTAAATCCCGGATCCCTGAAGTGTACATGCACATCCACCAGCCCCGGCGCCACAATATAGCCTTCCGCATCGATCGTCTGGACCTCATGCCGCGGGAGCTTTCTGAATTCTTCGGTTTCTTCCAGACATTCCCCTATTTTTAAGATCCTGTCTCCCTGTGTTAAAATATCACAGACTTTCTGCGTTCCTGATTTCGGATCGATACACAGGCCGTTTTTGATATAGAGCATTGGATTTTCCGTCCCTTCTGATAGATTTTCGATAAAATTTGTTTTCCCTGCATTTCCTTTTATAAAACTCTCTCAATGTAAACAGTTTACTATCAAACCATCCGATGTTTCAACAATAAATTTCAGATAATCTGCCGAACACTCTGTCTGCGTAAAATCTTATACGGCGTATTAAACGATCCGCCGGAAAAGTCAGGGTCTGCTATATATTCAAGAAGAAGCTGGGCCGCTTTAACGCCTGTATCCGGCGTTGCATGTCGAATGGTCGTAAGGGAAGGGCGGATCGCGCCTGCAAGATTTGTATCATCTACACCGGTTATTGAAATCTGCTGTGGAACCTGAATGTTATTATCGTACAAAAATCCGATAGCTCCAATGGCCATGTTATCGCTGGCACATATGACGGTCGTCGGAAGCAGGGCAGATGTCTCATAGATCTGTTTCATTCCGTGATAGCCATCTTCAATAGTGAAAGCCTCCTCGAAAGTCATCATATCCTGACGGATCGTTAAATGACATTCGTGCATGCCTTCCATATATCCTTCATATCTTTTTTTGCCCGCGGAAAGATCATGCATTGGCCCGCCGATAAAGGCAATGTTCCGATGTCCCATATCATACAGGAAGTGGACCATGTCGCAAATAGCCTGCTTGTTGTCCATGTTTACAGAACTACAGGGGACTTTCATACTGAATTTTGGAATATCCTGACACACATAGACAATGGGAATATGTTTCTTGCGGACCCACATCATATGATCCTCGGGAATGTGAATGTTTGCCATGATGACGCCATCCACCTGTTTGTCTTTTAATACATTGAGGAAATGGATCTCCTTTTCCAGATTTCCATTTGTCTCGCAGATAATGAGATTATATCCAAGGGATGTGACAACATTGTTGATGCCCTGCATGATCCTGCCGAAAATATTATTTGAAATATCAGGAAAAAGTACGCCGATGAGTTTGGTGGACTTAGGAGTGTGTTTCTTCGCAGAAATGTTCGGAACATATTCTAATCTGCGCACAACTTCCATGACGCGGTGATATGTTTCTTTTGAAACCGTAGTACTTTGATTCATTACCCGGGAAACAGTTGAAATGGACACACCGGCAGCTTCTGCAACATCATTGATCGTAACCATACAAATACCTCCGTATGAAAATAATATGAAAACAAATCAATATTTTCAAAAAATCCATGAAAATAGTATCATATTTTTATGAAAAATGCAAGAAAATAAGCATTTGCACAATCTTAACATGAAAAAATTGTAATGTTTGCGAATTGTATTTTGATCAAATTGTAGGTATCATGTAGTCAATCAAATTAAGAAAGGGGGATCGTTATGAAGGGAGTTTTCTACCAGCCAAAGGATGGGTGGGTCGGAGACACAATTCCATTTTCGCACAACGGTAAGTATTACATATTTTATCTCCATGATAAGCGAAACGGAAATTCGGAAGATGAGTATGGATATCGCACCGGTTGGAACCTTCTGGTCACAGACGACGGTGTCAACATTACGGATTACGGAGAAGTTCTTCCGGCAGGAGAATATGATGATGCGGACTATGCCTGTTACACCGGTTCGGTTATCATGGGAAAGGATGGAAAATTCCATATTTTCTATACTGCACAAAATAACTATAATCCCGGATATCATAAAGAAGGCCGGCCGCTGCAGTTTGTCGCGCATGCCGTCAGTGATGATCTGATTCACTGGACCAAGATCCATGAAGATACTTTCGGTGCGGACGAGTCTGTCTATGAACCCTGGGACTGGCGGGATCCATTTGTTTTTTACAATGAGGAAGAGGACTGTTATTATATGCTCCTTGCGGCAAGATTAACAGGTGCCAGCGAGAAAAATGGCGGATGCGTCGGTTTATGCAAGTCAAACGACCTGACCCATTGGGAAGCGAAAGAACCTTTTTTTGATCCGGGATCCTATATGACGCATGAATGTCCGGACCTCTTCCGTATGGGCGGGAAATGGTATCTTGTCTATTCTACATTTTCCGAAAAGTTTGTGACACATTATCGCTATGCTGACTCCATTCGCGGCCCGTGGCTTGCACCGATTGAAGACACATTTGATGGCCGGGCATTCTATGCGGCAAAAACGGCAATGGTCAATGGAGAACGTTTTGCCTTTGCCTGGGTGCCTACAAAACGAGGTGACAGCGATTTCGGACAGTATGAGTGGGGAGGAGCATTGATCACTCACAAAATACGGCAGCAGCCTGACGGAAGGCTGACCGTTCAGCCACCGGATGCATTGGTTTCTTCCTTTCAGACAGATATCACGCCGGAGAAATATACCGGAGAAATGCTGTCTATAGCGAATTCAGAGGGTAAAAAGGGCGTTGTTATCGGGGAGATGCCGGGTACCTGCATGATAGAGGCAGACATCGAATTTTCGGAGAACACGAGATACTTTGAACTCGCAGTGAGACAGAATGAAAGTCTTGCGGAGGGATATTACCTGCGCCTTGAACCGTTCCACAACCGCGTCATTGCAGATATGTGGCCCAGACGTGTCCCCGGCGTGAACCAGTGGTATATCGATGGTGATACCCCATTCTTAATTGAATTGGAGAGACCGTTAGATTATAAAAAATTACAGCAGAGGAAAGTCCATCTGCGGTTGATCGCGGACGGTTCGATCCTCAGCCTGTATATCAATGATGAGGTTGCACTTACCACCAGAGCATATTCCACAAAGCATACACACTGGGGCTTTACGGTGGATGAGGGCAGTATCAAAGTTACCAATATTCACATGTATCAAAACAGCTGAAAAGCAGCTGACAAAGGAGGATATCATGAATTTAAGAAAAATGAACACGATCGGAGCAGCGGCACTTGTCGCGGCTGCAGTACTTGTCGGATGCGGCAAGGAAGCAACATCAACAGCACCGAAAGCATCAGAGACAGCTTCTGACGGCATGCGGGAGATCCATTACTTCTCTTCCAGATCTGCATCGGACGATACTATGGTTACCTTGCAGGAAATTACAGAAGCTTATAATGCACAGGGCGGCAACATCAAACTTATCATTGACAGCAATGCCGACAGATCGGCTTATGATCAGAAGCTGCGTACAATGATCGCCGGTGGCCAGATGCCGGATATGTTCGATCTTGACGCTACTCCGTATGCCGTGGAACTCGGCGAACAGGGAATGCTGACAGACATGGATGCCTTTCTGGATGAGATCGGCGAAAAAGACAACTACATTCCGCTGGCACTGGACTATGGACGTACCGCTGACGGAAAACTGTATACATTGCCGTTGGAATTTTCAACAGAGATGAGCTGGTATAATACAGACATGTTCGCTGACGCCGGAGTGGAAGCGCCAAAGACACTTGATGATCTTCTGGCAGCATGTAAAGCATTGCAGGAAAAAGGATATACACCGTTTGGTATCGGCGGTGCTGACGGTTGGCCGCTTCTTCGACTGCTGGCAACCTATCCTTTCCGTATGTCCGGCAATGATTTCCTAAATCAGTTGTCATCCGGCGAAGCAGCAATGTCAGATGCGGAAGGCGTGGCCGCCAGCGAATTTATGGCCAATATCGGCCAGTATTTTCAACCCGGATTTACAACAACTGATGTTGCAACCGGCCTGAATCTGTTTCTGAGCGGAAAATGTGCAATGTATCCGACCGGAACATGGGAATTGAACTATTTTACCGATGAAAACCGTCCGGAAGAATTAAATGTCAGCTATTTCTATATGCCGACATGTGATGGCGCTGTGACAGAAGCAAATGAGTATTGGGCTTTCGGAGGGATCGGTCTCGCAGTAAATCCGGAAAAATTCGATGATGAGTATAAAGATTATCTGTCATTCATTGTAAAGAATTACAGCTCGGCTTATTTTGCACATCAACATCTTGCGCCGCAGAAGGTAGATACAGGCGATGCTTCTGATTTTGATCCGCTGTTCCTTCAGGTCATGGATGATGCTGCAAAAATCGGAGATACGGCGGCCCGTCCGTGGGATGTTGTTTTAAATGAAGATGTGATCGCTACGATCAACGATAACCTTCCCGGTCTGTGTATGGGCGAAGAAACGCCTGAAGAGTTCGTGGCGGCTGTCGACGAGGCACTTGAATTAAATAAATAGTAATACCGCCTAACTGATACATGCAACATGTAAGGGATGGCTGTATACAAATTATGCGGCCATCCTCCAAATAGGAGATGATTTGATATATGAAAGTCTTACGTGATAAAAAAGCAATTGCATTTTTTCTGCTTCCGGCTTTTATCGTCTATACCATCCTTGTCATGATACCTATTGTAGTTTCGCTCTACTATAGTCTGATCGAGTGGGATGGTCTTGGTGCGAAGAAGTTCGTGGGAATCAGTAATTTTACAAAACTTTTCGGGGATGCCGTATTTCTAAGAGCGTTTGGCAATAATCTGGTATATATTGTGATCGTCATGACATTACAGCTGGGATTCGGTTTTATCATCGCTGTATTACTGACGTATTTAAAAAAGGGAAGGGGTTTTATCCAGACAGTATACTATATCCCGTCCGTTATCACAGTGATTGCGATCGCACAGCTGTTTACGTGTTTTTACTCTTATGAGCCGCTGGGCCTGTTCAATATTTTCCGACAGTTATTTGGGTTGGAACCGCTGGCGTTTTTAAGTGAATATCATATGGTTTTGCCTGCTGTTGCTTCTGTAGAAGGCTGGCAGTATATCGGTATCTATATGATCATTTTCTATTCTGCCCTCTCCTCCGTATCCCCGGACATTTTGGAAGCAGCAAGGATAGATGGCGCGACGGAGCTTCAGCTCCTTTTCAAAGTCCGGATCCCGGCGATCGCAAATGTTATCATGCTGGCATGTATCCTGAGTCTTGTCGGTGCTTTGCGGGGTTTTGCCGCCCCGATGAATATGACAAAGGGCGGCCCGAACCACAGATCCGAAATTCTTGCAACATACATGTACAAGAAGGCATTTACAAGCCGCGATTATGGATACGGAAGTGCTATAGCGGTAGTAATCGTTGTTTTGAGCATTATCGGTGTTCTTTTGATCAGCCGTTACATGGATAAAGAAGATGCTTAAAGGAGAACAGATATGGATTATATATTGAAAAAAAGAATTAGAAAATGTGTTTATTGGTTTGTCATGATCGCGTTTCTGATCATTCAGGCATATCCGATCATCTGGCTTCTCCTCGCCGCATTCCGGCCCAATATGGAACTGCTGACGGAGCCTTTCAGTTTTCCTAAAATGTTGACGCTGGAAAATTTTCGAACAATTTTTACGACGAGCCATATCCTCACTTATATCAAAAACAGCGCCATTATTTCTGTGATTTCCCTGCTCCTCATCGTTGTGTTCAGTTCAATGGCATCCTTTGCGATCGCCAAGATGGTCTTTAGAGGAAGGAAGAAAATATACAGGTATTTTTTGATCGGTCTTACCATTCCGTATGCAGTAACGTTGATTCCATTGTTTACCATGTTTGCCCGAATCGGCCTTGTAGATACCAGACTCAGTGTTATTTTGCCGTTGCTTGCATTCCAGCTGCCTGTTTCGATCATGCTGTTTGTCAGCTTTTATTCCTTCATCCCGGATGAGATCATAGAAGCGGCGATCATTGATGGTACAAGCATTTATGGAATTTATGCAAAGATCATTGTTCCATTATCCCTTAATACGATCCTGACGGTATTGGCAATGAACTTTATTACTGTGTGGAATGACTATACCTTCAGTCTTGTCTTCATTAACAGTACAGAACTCAAGACCATTTCCATTGGCCTCACCGATTTTATCGGGCCGAGAGGGCTAAAAGACTGGGGTGCCACCTATGCGGCGATCGCACTGTCTATCTTACCCACACTGGCGATCTATTTCTCATTAAATAAGAAAATGACTGCCGGTATGACTCTGGGGGCTGTGAAGTCATGAATACAATTGTTCGGCCCCGGAGACACTTTGCATTACAAAAGGGATGGATCAACGATCCGAATGGACTGGTATGGTTCAAAGGACAATATCATTTATATTTTCAGTGCAATCCATACAGCAATGAATGGGATAAAATGCACTGGGGTCATGCGGTCAGTCAGGATCTGGTACACTGGAAAGAATGTGGATTGGCGCTGTTTCCTGACCAGCCTTATGAAGACTATCAGCGAGGCGGTTGCTTTTCCGGTTCCATTGTAGAATATGAGGGCAGAATATACGCTTTTTATACTGCCGTGGCTATGCAGGATGAAAAGATCATTCCGACGGTATGTATGGCTTATTCGGAGGATGGATATACATTTGTAAAACCGAAAGAAAATCCGATCATTGCAGAATGCCCCTGCGAAAGCCGGGATTTTCGTGATCCAAAAGTCATTTTTTATAAAGACCGCTGGCAGATGGTTGTCGGAGGATCCAGCGGCGATGCCGCTGATCTGAAGAGCCATGGCCGCATCTATTTATATCATTCCATGGATCTGTATCATTGGACATATGACGGTATATTGTATGAGGCACAGGACGGGGAAGGGACAATGTTTGAATGTCCGGATCTGTTTAAAATTGATGGGCAGTGGGTCATTACGGCTTCACCGATGAACCGGACAGATTTCCGGCCGACAATATATATGACGGGTGTATTAAATTTCAAAAACTGTCTGTTTTGCAGGGAATATTCCGGGGCACTCGATTACGGGCCATATTATTACGCTTCACAGGTCTATTACGACAAGTATGACCGCCCGGTATCCATCGCATGGCTGGGCGGCTGGGAATGGATGCCCTGGATTCATGATCACGGTCCTTCAGAAAAAAACGGATATCGGGGGATCATGTCATTTCCCCGCCTGGTCGGAATGGGAAAAGACGAAAGATTACAAATGATCCCTTACGCAGAAAAAGAAACAGAAAGCTTGTCCGGCAAGGAGAATAGTGATAAACTAAAGCTTTGTGTTCATACTGCCAAAAATGTGACATGCAGGACTGCCGGCGGACTGATGTCTGCGGATACAGAACATACGGTATGGCACCTTCAGGGCGTACTTACAAGAAAGAAGTCAACATCTGAGATTTCCTTTGTCTTCAGTGATGAGGAAGATCACAGGATCAGGATCACAATGGATTTTTTGTTCGGGAATCTGATCACGGATTTCTCTGAATCAGATCAGTGGACGCGGAACGGAATCCGGATCTATAAAGTAGATATCGAAATTGAAGAAGAAATTTCATTCGACGTAATGCGGGATGGAAACGTTATTGAAATATATCTGTTTGACGGAAAGTATAATGTTACCACCTTGTTCTATCCAACAGACGGGAAAGTGCAAATGGCAGTCCATACAAAAGGTGCTGGAGTTAAGATCAGATACCCGGAACAGAAAACCAAAGGGTTTACATAACAATTACGGCAGTCATGCAAAACGCGTACTGCCGTATTGTTATAAAAACACTCATGCCAAGGTATTCCGACTCCTGAACAGCTATTTTTTTATAGCAGCATTCACTTGCTCAAAAACCTGATCCGGGTTGTATTCCGGCGCAAATTTTTCAGCAATATTATAAATCGGCCCAATCACAGCCGTCTCTTCAACCAAGTCTTCCGCAATCTTTTCAAGCGACTGGCCCATTTTCATCTTTTTGCAGATTTGAACTGTCAGCCTGTGAAGATCTCCGGCTGTCTTTCCTTCTTCCCGGCTTCTTTCACTGGTTCGTTTTAATTCTTTTCTGGTTCGATCTAATTCTTCGCTGGTCCGGCCTAACTCTTCATTGGTTCGATCTAATTTTTCACTGGCCCGGTCTAATTCTTTTCTGATTTGGTCAACTTCTTTTCTGGTTCGGTTAATTTCCTCCTGTCTTTTCAAATATCCGATCATATTTCTTGCTATCACCTCCGGATCATTTTTTACTGTCTCTACCATTCTATGTATCTCATGCAGATCTTCATTCACCGCATTCTCATATGTGGTATTTTCCAGATAGCTCAAGAGCTGTTGCAATCTTTCATTTGGCACGCCATGTGTTCCTCCTGTATATAAGAACACCGTCTCTGCCCCATCCTCATACTCCATCTCCGGTACTTCCACACACATATTCTTCACAGTATATATCATGCGGTCCAGACCAAACGGGTCGTAAGGCATGATCATAATGATGATCACATTTTTCAGTTCATCATAATCCGCTCCGGCACTCAGGCTCCTCGCCGTAATCTTCGCATGATAGAATCGCATTCTGCGCGGCAACGCCCTTTTATCTTCCGCGCTGTCCCTTCTGTCGGGCTCCATATCATAGACTGTAGCCTTCCCCTCCGGATTATCTTCTATCTCCGGCTCCAGATATACATCCAGCCTTGCTCCATGCAGATTTGTATCTGCACCGTAAAACACTTTCTGCGCCGTCACCGATAAATGCTTAAATTCCCTGCCAAAAATAATCTTCAGCAGCATCCTGACAAACTGTTCCCCAATGCCCGGATATGTCACCATCGCGCCAAACAGAAAATCATCCAGCAAGCCCATCTCTGCCAGACGCTTTCTCGCCGCTTTTTCCTCTGCCTGTTTCCCCGCCGCATTTTTTACATTTACAGCCCTTTTTGTCTCATCATTTTCTTTCATATAATTCTCCTTTCGCATCAGGCGGAAAGAAGAGTTTATATGATAACTTCAAACAGGGCTTTCCTGTCACCACTTCTCTGCAATCCGCCATATTCTTTTCTCATACAGGGATCGTCGACCGAAATGGTATAAGATGTTCCATCAGATATTTCCCAGATATGTATTACTATTATAGTTGGTAATATAATAAAATGTCAATATTTATTTAAAGTAAAGTTTTTCTCTTTATAATATCTTTCGGTATATGAAAATGGAAAACAGTCCTCTGCCATTCCTCAAAGAACTGCTTTCCATTACCTATTATATCATGATCACCGATTTAAAGTGACACACGGTATATTCAGCAGGTCAAATATCTTTTCAAACAACCTCCCGTTATGTCCCACGCTCATGGCAAAATGATGCGTCGGTGCCTCCGCAAACCATTCATCCATATAAGAGTCCGGATCCTTTTTGAATTTTACATGGGTCTGCGTGTTGCCGATCGTCATGATCTGGGCGCTTGTGGCTTCCGCCTCCGTAATGATAAATTTCAATTTTCCATCCACGGTCTGTGTGCATCCCAGATTTGTGATATCTCCGGCGCGCACTTTCGCCTCCACGGAAACTCCGGTCCCCTGCTTTCCATGATACACGCCAAGCCCCCGGAGGAGCGGTTTTCCCTGCGCGATCGCAAGATGGAAAGGTCCATCATGTCCGAGCAGAATAGTTCCCTCTACATAATCCGTTGCGACGATCTCGCAGAAGGATCCTCCTTTTCCCACAATATCGCAGATCTTCATCGCCAGAGCCGTCTTTAAGTCCCCCTCACCGGCACAGGGAATCCCCTTCGCTGTCAGCAGGGAATGTCCTACAATAAAACCGGACTGCAGTTTCTCGTATGCTCCGTTCGGTGCGCCGTGATAATAATAGGCAAGCCCGTCCAGATCATACTCCCTGACCATTTTTTCCTGCGCTGCCGCTACTCTTGCCGACCAGTCGAGCTGCTCCGGGGTAGGCTTTTTTGCCAGAGGGTCCGCGGAAACATCATCGCTGATCACAAAGAATTCCTCAATCTCTTTCTTTTTCTCCGACACTTCCTCCTCTGTCACGGATTCCAGCATCCTGTTTAAATCGCACATCTCCAGAACTTCTACATGAATGCCTGTCTGCGCCTGCAGCATGGTATAATCGGAATACAGATCCAGCATACCGCTGTAATTATTGCCCAAAAATCCAAACCTGCAGTACCGGAGCGCCGCCTTTACGGTGGCTGCCTGCACCCATTCTCCTATTTCTTTCCACGCCTTTTTCGCCTCCGGCCGCCCGGCCGTATTTTCATCCGTCACGGAAATCTCCGGTGTATGATCAAGCCCCAGCAGGCCGTTGATACAACGATATGTTATTCCCGCACGGTTAAAAGCATTTGCCAGCTCCGGAACCGGACAGGCGCCGCAATGGGCAAGCCATTCCCCTGTGGAAGTCTTCAGATAATTGATCTGTGCCGTCGGCTGCAGGTTTAATATCACAACAGGCGCACTGCAGATCTGATGCACCGGCAGGACGGAAGCGCTGGTCACATAAGTTCCTGCATGGGCAAAGATCAGATCAACCCCTTTGCTGTTAAAAAATTCTCCGCACCTTCTTCCCTCTTCCTCGCAATCCACAAGGCCGTAGAAAAAGACTTCTACTCCCATTTCCCCTACTTTTTCTGCGATAAAATTTCCGTATTCGAGCATTCTGTCGTGCAGTCCCGCAAACTGTGACCAATATGCCTTTAGCCCCATTGTATATATTCCTATTTTTGCTTTTTTGGTCTCTTTCAATCTCATTTTCACTTCACCCTTCTTTTACTGTTTTTATCCCTGTCCGTTCCCGCTGTTTATAACAGTTCAGCCCTTTCCTGAACTGTTACCGCTATTTCCCATTTCTTTTTTATCTTGACCTTCCCTATATAATCTTCTATAATCATTACAAAATAACAGATTATTGCGCACCTATTTTTATCACGGTGCACACCCATCGCCCGATTGGAGGCTGCCATGGCAAAATTTCTGGAACGCGCCTCTTTTGACTGGTCGGAAGATTCCATACGTTTTATCAACACCCCCAGTCCAAAAGCAAAATCCACTTTCTTCTATATGCAGGAAGCCGGCTATTTTAAAACCAGACCGCCCTATTTTACGGAACGCGCCGGCCTTCCCTCTTTTCTTATTGTCTATACTTTATCCGGAAAAGGCATTCTCCACTATGGCGGTAATGAATACACACTGACAAAGGGCCAGTGTTTCTTTATCAACTGTATGAATCACCACGACTATGCAACACCTCCTGCCGAAAACTGGGAATTCCTTTGGGTGCATTTCTATGGCTCTTCCTCCATCGGCTATTATCAGGAATTTGAGCGGAACGGTTTCGGCATTCTGAATATCGAAAACCAGCCCCATTTTGAGGAAATGCTTCGTCAGATCATCAGTATCAACCAGAAAAAGCTGGTTTCCCGTGAACTTTTGACCTCTCACCTTATCCTCGGCCTGCTGACCGAACTTTTACTGCTTCATTCCACCGGACTATATGACAACTCCATCCTTCCGGAGTACGTAAACGGCTGTATGAAATATATCGACACCCACTTTCAGGAGGAGCTCTCCCTCTCTTTTCTGGCTGACACCCAGCATGTCAGCAAATATTACCTTTCCCGGGAATTCAAACATTATGTGGGCATCACTTTGCAGGACTATCTGATCAATACACGCATCACTTATGCAAAAGAACAGCTTAAATATACAAGTGCATCCGTCAATGATATCGCCATATCCTGCGGCATACCGAATGTCAGCCATTTTATCCATCTTTTCAAGACCCGCGAAAACCTGACGCCTCTTGCGTGGAGAAAGCAGTGGCAGGCGCAATAGCTTTTTTGAAATACCCGGCCTGCATATTTCTATACAGGCCGTGCATTCCGAAACTATTAACAAATATTTAAGGGATTATTCTTAGTATACAGTCTTCCACTCTTCAATGTTGGAAGGATCGAACTTGTATGGAGGCCCGAGTATCACTTCCGTGCCGCCGTCCCCGGCTTCCACGATCGTATAGTCTCCCAGATCACCCGCAGTAAACGTATCTCCTGCTGCTCCCCCGATCTCACCGTTGGCCAGAGCGATGGATGTATAAGCGCCCAGACGTCCGATGTCGATAGGATTCCACAGAAACATATACGGACAGGAATGTGCATCGTCATCCCCGATATACTCAGCCATCTCCGACGGAAGGCCAAGGCCGGTCAGTTTAACGGATGAGCTCTGATCCTGCAGTACCTTTGCCGCAGCCGCGATTCCCACTGTAGTGGGCGCACAGATCACTTTGAGATCCGGATAATTTGCCAGCAGCGCCTGTGTCTGGTCTGTGGATTTCTGGGGCTCGTCATCGCCGTATGCAACTTCCACGAGTTCCAGATTCGCATATTTGTCATCCTCCTCCATGATCTTCTTCATCGCGTCGATCCATGCATTCTGGTTGGCAGCCTGGGAAGTTGCGGACAAAATTGCCCATTGGCCTTCGCCGCCCGCAATATCATAAACCGCATCCATCAGACACTGGCCGATCTCCATAGTACCGGCCTGATTGACATGGGTGAGACGGCTCTCCGGATTCACGCTGGAGTCGATAGAACATACTTTAATGCCTGCTGCCGCTGCCTCTTCCAACGCCGCCTGCAGCGCATTGATGTCATTTCCTGCTATCGCGATACTGTCTACCCCCTGGGAAATCAGGGACTGGATTACCGATATCTGTGCATCAGCAGTCGCCGCCTCGGGATGCTGTACGATCGCCGTGCCTCCCATCTCTTCGACAGCCTGTGCAAAACCTTCTGCCTCTTTTTCATTGTACGGATTACCCGCCGCCTTTGTGATGATGGCATATGTACCGCTTCCGCCCTCTGCTGCTTCAGGAGCTTCTTCCTCCGCTTCGGCTGCAGACGCTTCCCCTTCCGCAGCAGGCGCCTCCTCAGCAGCCTCAGGGGCTGTTGTTTCCTGTGCCGCATTGCCGCAGCCGGCTAAAAGGGCAGCTGTCAGCACCGTACACAGAAGCATGCTTATAACTTTTTTCTTCATCTTGTCCTCCTTTTTGATAAACGCTTTTGTTTTCTGATGCCCTCATCATATCACCCTTTCCTTTGGATTACATCAAAGATAGTTGCCCCAAAATAACAGTTTGTTGCACTTTCCGTTTTCCGACCGGCGGCACAAACAATCTGTGAAACTTGTGGAAGAATCGCTTTAGCGATTCTTCGAGGAATGACTTAGATTTTCTTAGGCAGCGTCCTTTGCGGCCTTAGAAAATCTTCATTCCTTTCACATTTTTGCCGCTGACAAAAAACTCCCTGCCGGTTTTCAGGCAGAGAGTTTTCAGCGGTTATTTTCTATTCATCAGTCTAAATGGAACAATACTTTTAAGTCTTTGCACACGGGACTGTTATCCGGATTGGTGTCCATGATATCAGCCATAAAGTCCCACCACTTTCGGTTGACAGCCGTATCTGCTCCCTTACTCCACAGCTCCTCATCCTCAATTTCGATATAACCGTACAGCACTAATGTCTCCGGATCCAACGCGATCGTATAGTTTTTTCCGCCGTGCTCATGGATCATATCGATCATCTCCGGCCAAAGCTGATTATGCCTCTTTTCATACTCCTCCTCCATCCCCGGATACAGTTTCATCTTAAATGTTTTGATCATAACACCCTCCATACTTCTATAAAATTTTGTGAATTGAACAGCACCCAGTATAACACCGCAGATTTTCAAAAGCCATCGTATTTTTTTCGGATTCAGGGTAAAATTATTTTCTTTTTCCTTATTTTATCCTTTTCCGCCAGGTTCCCGATAAGTTTTACTTGTCTTTATCGCTTAATATATAGTAAACTATGTAATGGAAGTTGTCGGCCGACGTTTTCCGGTTATTCACTGTATCCGGCTCAGTCCGCCGCTTCTACAATTATGAACCAAGAGGATCTTCAGATATGCGCACTGTTTTAGTTGTTTTATTTGTTTTCTTTTTTCTTGTATTGACGATTCCGGTCATGTTTGTCGAATGGATCATCGGAAAGTTCAACCCGGATTTAAAAGACAGGAGTTCTATAAAAATCGTGCAATGGGCTTTCCGCTGCGTGCTCTTTTTAAGCGGCACAGAGATCACCGTGATCGGCGAAGAGAATGTTCCGAAGGACGAACCTGTCCTTTATATCGGGAACCACAGAAGCTATTTCGATGTGGTGATCACTTATGCCCGAGTCCCGGGATTATGCGGTTATATTTCCAAAAAAGAGATCAAACGGGTTCCCCTTCTCAACATCTGGATGAAATATCTGCACTGTCTGTTTCTCGACAGGGATAATATAAAAGAAGGGCTCGCCATGGTCCTGACCGCCATCAATAAAGTGAAAAACGGCATCTCCATCTGCATTTTCCCGGAAGGCACCCGCAACGATACGGAGGAAGATTTTCTTCCCTTTCACAGCGGCAGCCTGAAGATCGCGGAAAAAAGCGGGTGCGCCATCATTCCCATGGCGTTAAACCACACGGAAGATATTTTTGAGGCACACATCCCTTGGATCCGCAAAACTCATATCGTCCTGGAATACTGCAAGCCAGTTTATCCGAAAGATCTCCCGAAGGAAGATCGGAAAAAAATATCGGACATCGTCGAAAAAACGATCAAAGAAACCTATTATAAAAATCAGGAACTGGTCTGACCCGGTTCCTGATCTTTTTTATCCTATCTCTCAAAATCCGCTTTTTCAAAGGGAATCGCAAACGCTTCCGCCGCTTCCCTGATCCGCTCCGGCTTCCCTGTCCCGTATAACGGCACACACGGGAAATCCTGCACAGTAAAGAATCCCAGCAGGATCTGTGTCGTATTTGCGTTATACTTCTCTTTCAGCATTTCAAGCCGCCTGGCCGCCTGCAGGTTCTCTTCCGTATAATAAGGGCTCATCTTCACCGCCTCCGCCCCTTTCTTTTCATAACTGTGGAAGAAACCGCTGCAGATCCCCATATAAGGCATAGCCAGATTCCTTCTGTTCTCGTCATGGTATCTGTACACCTCATCATCCATGATGCAAAGCGTATCGTCCTCCATCTCCTTCATATATCGGCTGCCATAATTAAATAACATCTGATCCGCAATAAAGCCTCGGTATCCTCTTTCCCTGCAGTATCGGTCCGCCTCTTTCATCCGCTCCGGTGTCCAGTTAGAACAGCCGTAGTACCGGATCTTTCCCTGTCTCACAAAATCCTCCATCACTTCTATCGTCTCTTCCACCGGGATCGTCTCATCATCCCTGTGGTAAAAATAAAGATCGATATGATCCGTGCGCAGCTTCATCAGGGAACTGTCCAGATCCTCTGTCATATCTTCGCGCCGCATACGGCTTTTATGCATGTCCGGCTTTTCTTCGAGCATGGAGGGATGTCCTCCTTTTGTCACCAGCACGATCTCATTTCTCTTCTTTGTCTTTGCCAGCCAGTCCCCGATCACCCGCTCGCTTCTCGCGATCTCAGGGGGCACCCAGTCGGAATAGACATGGGCCGTGTCGATCAGATTTCCGCCCAGTTCCAGATAAGTTCCGAAAATGCGGTCCGTATCCTCCTCCTTCCATGCCACGCCGGCATCCGCCGTTCCCAGCCCAAACGGGGATACCCATAGTTCTGTGTCTTTGATCTGCTTTCTCTCCATCACATTACCATCCTTTCTGTTTTAAGCTTCACATGATCTCCCGCATCACACTCTAAGCTAAAACAATTTCTATCTGTGTATATCTGCAAATTATTTTTGTGCTCCCGCAAATCATACGGTTATAAATTCCGCATGCCTTACATATTGCCTCACGCCTGTTTCAGCTTCTCCACAATCTCTGCAAATCCCATGCCGTGGGATGCCTTCACGAGCACCGTATCCCCCGGCTTTATGATATCCTGCAGCTCCCGCAGTAAATCCTCCTTTGCGGGATAATAATGGATCTCGCTTTTCCCGGTGTTTGCCGCTTTCGCCTCTCTTGCCATCTCCTCCGAGATCTCTCCCACACAGATGATCACATCCAGCCCCAGCCCGGCCGCGTACCTTCCCACATCCCCATGCAGCTTTTCAGCATTCTCTCCCAGTTCAAACATATCCCCGAGAACCGCCGTTTTTCTGGTGTCCGCCTGTGCCAACAGATCCAGCGCCGCGCACATGGAGACAGGATTGGCGTTATAACAGTCGTCAATGATCACATTATCTCCGCATTTTATCATGTTGCTTCTGCCTGCCGTCGGTTTTACTGCCGAGATGCCGTCCGCGATCTCCTCCGGCGACAATCCCAGCGCTTCTCCCACCGACGCTGCCGCCATCGCATTATACACCATATGTTCTCCGGGCAAAGGTATCCTTGCCTGTAAACTGCCCGAGGGCAGATGGATCACTGCGCTGCTTCCAAAGAGCCCCATTGAACGGATATCCGTCACGTAACACATGTTATTATTATTTTTTCCAAACGTGGCCGGTTTGTGGCCGCGTACTTCCTTAATCGTTGAGAGCATATCATCGTCGCCGTTTATGATGACCGTCCCGTTTTCTTTCATAAAATCAAAAATTTCGGATTTCGCCTTCAGGATTCCCTCTCTGGAGCCCAATGCTTCCAGATGACAATCTCCGATATTGGTCATCACCACAATGTCCGGCGCCGCCATGCGGCTCAGTCTGTGCATCTCCCCGAAATGATTGATGCCCATTTCCACGACCGCCGCTTCATGTTCCTCCCGAATCCTGAGCAGCGTCAGCGGCACACCGATCTCATTATTGTAATTTCCCTGTGTCTTCAACACTTTATACTTCTGCTCAAGAACAGCGGCAATAAATTCTTTTGTGCTGGTCTTTCCCACGCTTCCGGTAATTCCCACGACCGGTATGTCCAGTCCGCTCCGATAGAAAGCCGCAATGTCCTGCAGCGCCTTCTTGACGTCCTCCACCAGAATATAAGATCCTGTATACCTTCCCGTCTCCTCCATTTCCGGCAGCTTCTCACAGACCGCACAGGCTGCGCCCTCTTCCATCACTTGCGGAATAAACCGGTGTCCGTCCACCCTCTCTCCCTGAATGGCAAAAAACAGAAAATCCTTCTCGATCTGCCGGGAATCCATCACGGCCCCCGCTATCTCCAGATCCTCCCTGCCGCCAAACAGCTGTCCTCCGCAGGCTTTTGCAATATTATTCAATGTCATATTTTTCATATCACTTTCACTCCCTGCCACGCAGCGCCGCCTCTATGATCTTCTCACACAGCTCGCCAAAAGATACGCCTTCCGCCGCCGCTTCCTGAGGCAGCAAAGAAGTCGGTGTCATTCCGGGCAGCGTGTTCGCCTCAAGACAGAACATCTCCCCCGCTTCATTCATCATAAAATCCATGCGGGCATAGTTTTTCAGCCGCAGCGCCTGAAAAGCCTTTTCGGCCCACTTCTGCATCTCTTTCGCCTTATCCTCCGGAATATCAGCCGGACAGGTCTCCACCGTGCTCCCCGCCTGATACTTGTTTTTATAATCATAAAAGCCCTGCAGCGGCGCGATCTCAATGACAGGAAGCGCCCTGCCCTCCATAACGCCCACCGAAAACTCTCTGCCCTTTATGTATTGCTCGACGATGACTTCCTCGTCATACCGGAATGCATCATACAGCGCCTTCTCAAATTCCTCCTCCTGCTTTACCATATAGACACCCACGCTGGAACCGCCGCAGCATGCTTTCACAACGAGAGAAAACCGGATCGCCCCGCCTTCCTCCAGCGGAACATCTCTGTCCGCATTCTGCCTTCTTTTTTGTAAATATGCTTCCAACGCATCCTTTTTCAGCCGAAAACCATAGGGTGTGGGAATCCCGTGGAAGGCAAACAGCTCCTTCGCCAGCCCCTTATCCATGCATAGCGCTGAGCTCACATAATCCGTCCCCGTATAGCAGATTCCCATCAGGTCAAAAAATGCCTGGATCCTGCCGTTTTCCCCGTTTTCTCCGTGGAGTCCCATAAACACTACATCCGCCGCCTGACAGGCTGCGATCACATTTGGGCCGAAAAAATTCTTTTTCCAGTCCGGCCGCAGCGCTTTTATCTGCTCGATATCCGGATTTTCTTCCGAAATATGCCCTATTTCGGCAGCCCAATCCTCTTCTTTTTCAAAAATGCCTTCTATATCCTCCCCTTCATACCCCAGAAAGGCATCCAGCAATACCGCCTGATGTCCCCGTTCTCTTAACGCCTTATAGATCAGGCTCCCCGAACTCAATGACACATCCCGCTCGGTACTGATCCCGCCTGCCAATACTACAATTTTCATCTTAGTCTTCCTCACTTTCCGTCTCTTCCACTATTTTCTGCTCCGCTTCCACCACGCTGAGCAAAAGCAGCATCCCTGCCGCCTCTTTGCCTTCGGGATTTTCCACCAGAATTTTTGCCTCTCTGTTTCTGCCCATCAGATAATGCACATGGTTTTCGATCACCGTCACATATTCATGGTTCATGATCGCGTAATTTGCCAGCGCCATCACCGACATATTCCACAAAATACTGTCAGGCTCCTCTTCAGCCACCAAAAACAGCCCCTCTTTCGCCTCTGCCGATATGCGCTCCGCCGCTCTCATCAGCTCCTCAATGATCTGTCCGCACAAGGCATGATCCACTTTTCTTCTGGCCGAAAGATAGGTGACTTTCCCCATCAGCAGATAGAAATCATTTTCCCGGTTCAGCATATACTCCTGATTCTGTAAAATATAATTATGATACGTCACATCATTTGATGCACGGTAAAGTTCCGAAGCTGCATAAAACATCCCGGTCGCCGCACTGTCCTTTGAGACCGCCTCCGCTTCTTCCATGTCCCATCCTGCTCCACCTGACCGGCTGCTCGAATACCGCCATGCTTTTGCCGCCGCCTTCAGGCAGATATTCGCGTAATCCCAGTCATACTGCTGATACAGATAACTGAACTTTGCCATGACGCCCGCAAAAGCGGCAGTCGCCTCTTCACCGATCTCCGCGTTTTCCCCCTGTCCGTCCTCTTCCCCTGAGGAAGGCGCATCCGCCTTTTTATAAATGCCGCCTGTTTTTTCATCCTGCAATGCTAAAAGTCTGTCGGTCTCCTTCCGGATCATCCGGAAAAATCCTTCCCCGACTATCTCCGGTATCTCACTGTCCTCACCAACAGGTTCCCATATCTCGGCGAAAAGTTCCGGATACATTTCATAAGTCACCAGAAGATAACTGATCATCACACAGATATCCGCCGTCTCCTCCCCTTTTTCTTCCTGGACACCCTGCGCCGCCTTGTCATGCATTCCTTCTATTGCTGTTACCAGCTCCCGCGCCGTTTCCAGATACACCGTCCTTCCGATATCAAAATAATAGGAACAGCCTATCGTATCACATTGAATGTAATAGCGTCCCTCCTTCTTCACTCCCGTAAAATTCCCGTATCCTGTCAGAATGCCGTCAGCGCCGTTTTCTTCACGCCTCACTTCCCCTTCGTATACGCACTCCCCCGATTCTTTCTCTATGACCTGAAAATACTCCGGCAATTCTTTCCCCTGAAAAAATGCGATCTTCGTACTCTCAGGCCGATATCCCAGCCTGTCTACCTGAATATTGGGCGTTTCCACCTGCCGCTCATATGAAAAATCCGGCTCCAGTCCCAGCGTTTTCGCCGTATACTCGATTTCCCCCGACTCTTCTTTCTCCATAAAAGGAATATTCCCGGCACACCCTGACAAGAGCAGACTCATCGCCACGATCAGCGCGATCCGGGAAAAACCCTTTTTATCCATGCCATACCATTTCACTGTCTCATCTCCTATGAAGGCCGGGTACATTCTGCTCTCGGCCATACTATAATAATAAGAAAAGAATCCTGCTTTGGCAAGAGCAAGATTCTTTTTATCTGTGATGTCTTGAATATTATCTTTCCATACCTACGACATCGGATTGACCGGCACGCCGTCCTTTGTCAGTTTCAGATACAGATTGCTTCCTTCCACTGCATAGTACCGCGTTGGCTCCGCCACCTCGGCAAAGATTTCTCCCTCCGCCACATAGGTTCCTTCGGAGACCGTCACCTCCTGCAGCTGTCCGTAGGTCAGCTCGTATCCGTTGCC